>WLWD01002227.1_pt1 | contig 100244 bp, 71 predicted proteins | sample 6712731 | NCBI WGS metagenome assembly WLWD01 (sample SAMN12718690, study PRJNA576275) | sponge metagenome | isolation source: marine sponge | host: Mycale hentscheli | place: New Zealand: South Island, Marlborough, Capsize Point | collected 2014-11-01
AGAAATTGTATCAGGAACATCATCACGATGAAGAGACCACTCTTCCTTCAAAAGTTTGATCCATTTGGTTGGGCTATCTGACTGGAGCTGCACTCCAATGACACCAGGCTGTTTGGAACCAAAATGAAGTGATGGTATTTTATAATTCCTATGCATTTTTTTCATTCTTGGAGCAAAAAAACTTGTCCAATCCAATCTTGGAACTATAACCAAGCCATTTTCATCAGCTACCAACTGAAGAAAATTGCATTCTGCTGAATCAGAAACAACTTGTGCTATATCCTTTAAAGATCCAACTTTAGTCCTGCGGTATAAACACTTCACCAAACCGAAACACCAGTCTGGGGCAAATTTTGTATGGCCAACAGCTAAAAATGACAACATTATTTTTGTATGGAGACCAGTCATGCATCGCCACAAATGATAGTGCAGCATAGCACTATTCTTATTCTGCAATTATCACAGTGAAACTAAACTTCTTTTTCACCTAAACCATGGTGTGTGAAGAAATAGTGAAGCTGGCTTATGATGATACTAGCCCCCTTTCCACACTCGCTAGCCTCATCAGTTAGAAAATTTACCTGACGGGGAAGTGCTTCACAGCACACACCAAAGATGCTGCACTTATGAGGTGTTAAAAAGAAGATTGGCCCAGGTTGCATAGGATCTGATGGATAATGGACCTGCTGTGCATCATCGCTATTCTGACTTGAACTAGCTTCATCCAATTCATTGTTCTCACAATGCGCTGAAAATTGCACTGAACTGGTGTTGGATTGGTGTAGAAAGTATAGCAGAAGGCAGATCGGCATCCAATGATTTGAAACTGTTGTTAACATGCAGAGCAGCACCACTTGCTTCAATGCTTCAATACTGTCATCATCACTGTCACTTTCTGTTAAAATACAGGTTTATGTTCCAAATTTTACATGATTATAATTATTTATACATACCTGTACTATTTTCTTTGCAATAGTCTGGCTCTCTGGGATCAAAGTAGTCCTCAGTGACACCCAATAAAAGCTCTTGATCATGACTGATGTTAACAAGTGTGGATTTTATCATGGACATTAACATTCGCACCTATTACCGATTCTTACCATATGTGTGTTGACAATTATTGTGCTGCGTATCACGTGTGATTGTGATGATCCTTACCTGTTGGTTGTCTCTCTGTGTGTGTATGTGAGTGTACTTCCAAGTTGATTAAAGCCAAGTTTTGTAATGAAATCTTAATAGTTATATTCGGCCACCTCAATAACAGCTCAAATGATCCCTCTCCCCACATGACCTCCAGAGTGAGGCATGATTCTCAAGCCGGAATTTAAAATGGCGGGCACTATAGCAGCTCTGGTACTGTACTCAAAAAGAAAGAAAAAAATGGTAAAATAAGGCAGACACCACAGATAAAAACTAACATAATAATGGTGAGCGGGTGTATAAGGCGCCCAGGACAGAAACGATTAATCAAGCAACAATCGAAGGACCAGCTATCTAACACACTACTCAATTCTAAGGCCTATAGCTATCACCTAAGAACTAAGCTATGCACCAGACAGCACTTCTGTCACTACTAACTACTACAATGACTAGAACACGAACTGAACTAAGTAGCAAGACAGAGATCTCTACTAGCGAGGGAGCAGAGATCTTGCACTCGAACTATTACTGTACAAGGACAGCTAGGAGAGAGAGACGATAACTTTGACTTTCACAACTGTAATAATACTACTAAGAACTACATTACAAGAGTATATGAAGGGAGTGACTAGAACAAAGTAAACAGTGGGTTTGTATGAGGTAAGTTTAGAATGGAATGCATGGGAAAGAACAAGATGGTGAATGTCTAAGTCTATAATTGAATGATGCTTGGGAGTGTGTTGGAGTTTCTATAGGTGATAATGGATGAGAGTTTGTGTAACGCAGAAGTCATAGATGGGAGGGGCTCATTAAGTTGTTGGCTGTGACTGTGTGAAGGTCTAGGACCTGAACAAAATGGTACACGCTGTAGCATATAGTGACTTACTTTCTGAATATACAAACTAACTTCCAAAAAATATATTGTCAAAAAATATATATAATTACAATTGGCTTTGGAGTGGAACCGTTGGACAGAATTTTGATATAAATTGTTTTATTGGATTTTGCTGTTTTCTTTTCTTTTCTTTTATTAATCTTCCCATTGAGTACATATACTTATATAAGCCTGGACTGGAAACTAAGGAAAGGGTTAGAAAGACATTTTTTAAAACTAATTAAGAATCAATATCTACTAATACATATGTCCTTGCCATAGCACATGTGCGTCCATGCATATATGTGTGTTGCGTAGGACCAAGAACTGAGGTACTTACTTTAGTTTTCATTTTGGTGTTCTGCATGCCTTGAGCCATCTCCAGGTCTCCCAGAACCTTCAGGTATCAAAATAGTGGATTTCAACACTAACAGTGAGCTAGCCTAGCTACACTTCACATTGTAATTAATAATGATCTTGAATGCATTTGTAACTTCAAAACATTTGGTACATGTGAGTAGCTAATGAGAGCCAAGAATTCTTGACAACAACAATAATGACAACAACAACAATAACAACTACTAACAACAATTCCTACATCAACGTCAGCCAACATAATCACTGCAGCAACTAAAATATCAGCTGGGGATGTGGGGAGCCTATACGAACTAACACTTAGAGTGTTGCCACCAACTTTACCCCTGAGTTAACAACCCTAGTACAAACTACCTGCAGTGAAGATATCTAGCATACAACCTCGCAGTGATATGGCAAGATATGGTACTCACAGGCTTTATTTCACTCTTCTGGTGATTAGACTGTTCTCGTGAAAAATATCGACATCACCACGACACATGTAATAGATAATACACACACTTCAAGAGTACCTATTTCCATGCTGGTGAGGGCATCTGAAAATACATCAGCACTGAATATCTCCTTCATCAGGGACTGTGGGCGGGTCCAGGGTGCATGGCAACACAGTGGGGGCGGGACCATCATCTGTTTCGTCCAATGCCGTGAGTTTGGCTTTCATCTAAACAGCAAAAATAGCCACACATACTGAATCACACACATGACACTTATAAACCTGAACAGACCAACACAACAAGACAGTTCTATAAATAGCCACCAATTCCCTCATCCAAGCATCTATATAATAATATGCTTGTGTGTCAGTAACGATGACGACGGTGACCAACGACAACCAACAACGGGTGTGTATATTCATGAATAATTCATGAGTTTAAACTGTTTGTTAAAGTGCCGTCATTGTTTGAAAGGTAAAGTATCATCACATTCCGTTGAAAGCGATTTATTGCTAAAACGTGGGTGGAAATGGGCGATAAGGTGGCGCAGGTTTAAAAAAGGAAAGGGTGAAGTATGACAGAGAAGGCAAATGTTTTGCAAAGTTTAAGTCCACAGTCATGATAGAAGGACAGAGAGACTCAGAAGCAGGAGAGACAGGCAAAACAGGAGAATGTGCTCCATGACTTAGGAACAAAGAGCTGAAGAAAGGAAAGGAGGGGATAAGAAAAACTGAGGTAGTTCAGGAAAAAGAGAGCAGGAGAGGGGAACTGATGTAACCTTGACCACATGGCAATAACTAACTTATGCTACTGCATTCTTACTTTGCAGTACGCCAAGCGCCACTGTGTGGCGGGGTACTTGCTAGTACATTATATTCTTCTTATCACACTACCACTGGAGCATGAAAGTCACTAACTACTCTCAAACCAACTGTATCAAACCAATCCTAGAAGCATGTTCTTCAACTATTATATAATACTGTATGTTCATTGGCAATATGACTATAGGACACACCCACATAAGTGGGTGGAGCCTCTTAGGAACGCCCATGGAAAATTGACGGCAAAGCTAAACAATTATGTCCTAGTACGGGTATTTTTCAGAATGAAAGTTCAGGAAGGCCAAATCAACAAGTTTAGAATTCAGAGCTTTGTCATTTCCATGAAATAATTGATAAAAATATGGGGCAGATGTCTCCATAAAGGAGTGGGTGCAGGGCGGGAGGGGGAGGGGGAGGGGGAGGGGGGGGGGGGTAGGAAGGAGGTAAGGCAAAATGCCTCTCTAAAAAAATATTTGCTAGTACTTATTTACTCGTAATTCAAAGCACGCACATGATTCTCCTTAGCCTGGCATTACCCAGAAAATGCACACAATATCACACTCACCAGATAGCACAAGTAAATAAAATGGCAAGAGAAAAATTTGGCAGACTTTTTTAATGTCCTCATTTTTTTTTTTTTAGCCACAGGCTAAGCGTAACTAACACGTACTATGCAGTACGATTGAATCTGGTCCACCAGATTGGACACAAAGTGATCATAGTAGTACTTCTATGTGTTAGTAGCCTAAGCAAAGACACAATAATGTTGGGCTACTCTAATTGGGGGAGCAAAACAAGCCCCTCTAATTGGGCGAGCAAAGCAAGCCCCTCTAATTGGGCGAGCAAAGCAAGCCCCTCTAATTGGGGAATTGGGGGAGCAAAACAAGCCCCTCTAATTGGGCAAGCAAAGCAAGCCCCTCTAATTGGGCAAGCAAAGCAAGCCCCTCTAATTGGGGAATTGGGGGAGCAAAACAAGCCCCTCTAATTGGGCGAGCAAAGCAAGTCCCTCTAATTAAGCGAGTAAAGCAAGCCCCTCTAATTGGGCGAGCAAAGCAAGCCCCTCTAATTGGGCGAGCAAAGCAAGCCCCTCTAATTGGGCGAGCAAAGCAAGCCCCTCTAATTGGGCGAGCAAAGCAAGCCCCTCTAATTGGGCGAGCAAAGCAAGCCCCTCTAATTGGGCGAGCAAAGCAAGCCCCTCTAATTGAGCGAGCAAAGCAAGCCCCTCTAATTGGGCGAGCAAAGTAAGCCCCTCTAATTGAGCGAGCAAAGCAAGCCCCTCTAATTGGGCGAGCAAAGCAAGCCCCTCTAATTGAGCGAGCAAAGCAAGTCCCTCACACATAGTTCTCATTGAGACTTTGGTAAATACTGTATATATGGCCAAAGTTCAAAGAGGTCAATTCATGTCCACTCCCGAAGGCAATTATAAAACATTATCATTAACACAGGTGCAAGAAATTTAGGAGAAAAGACTCCGAAATAAAGCTAAGGAGGCAGAAGAGGAGAGACGTTCTCAGTTAGGCCTCACAAACTTAGCTAAGTTTATTTTCCATTCAAATAATGTAATATAGCTAATATATCTTGGTAAGTTCAACCGTTTGTCATAGCTATACGCCATATCATACTTGAAAATCCGTTGTCCAATAGAGTCACTGAGAGAATGCAATGTAATGTTTTATGGATTAGAATACAATAGATCATTTCAAAGGATGGACTTTGGAAAGGCAGCTAGCTCAAACAGAATTCAATTTAGTGATCCTTACCCACATCATCCAAGAAAATTTAATTATTTGTGTGTGTGTGTGTGTGTGTGTGTGTGTGTGTGTGTGTGTGTGAAAGTGTTCTAGATTGCTAAAGAAAGCACAAATATTCTTCAAAAAATAAAATTTACTATTTCATATTTCTTTATTTATTATTATTTTGTTATTTTATTATTTTATTATTATTATTAGGTATTCTCTTATCCGCTGCGATTCCTACCTTTAGTAGCTACTCCAAGCCTATCCACCAGTTTAGCTTTCTTTCCAGTGCTGTCGAGTCATCTGGCCGACAGTTCCGTTTTTCATGTTGGATATGTCTTGGTCAGGAGAAATTTCTCTTTTCTAGTCATAGTCTCCCTACTTACTTTCATCAGCTCTGCGTTAATAAACGGTATATTCCACACGGTTCTGGTTTGTCCTCCGTTTTAGTCTCTCTCAAAGAACTCGGGTAAGGTCGCCTGGACGTTCATTTTATTAGTTATTATTATTATAACTTTACAACCACTATAAACAAAGAGAATTAAAAGAGATGAAATGTGACATAATGGGTGGATGAAGGACAAACTCTATGTACAAGAGAGCAGCCTAGTTAACTAAAAGAAAAGAAAAGGTATATAAATGATGATAAAACAGCTAAGTGTGAGAGGGAGTGATACATTAATAAAGTGACTGTGACATCTAGAGCAAGGACATAAACAACAAAATGTGCAGGAATTGTCTGAATCAAAGTGTGCAATAAATAGATCCCAAAATTTTTGCTTGAGAGAACGTTTAATAGAAGTGAAGGACAATGAGAGATCAATAGGTGAGAATGTGTTCCATAGTAGAGATATGCGATTAAAATATTGATGTCGTGTAGTGGAGGTGCGTTGGAACTTAATTTCTAATTTACGATTAGATGAAGATCTTGTGGACCCAGAATGAAAAGTGACGTGATTAAATACATTAAATGAATCAGACGGATTCTTAAGATATTTAACAAAAAATAATAGGTCTAGTAATTGTAGGTAGTACATTAGTGGTAAAATATTGAGATGAATAAGTCTTAATTTGTAAGAAATATTATAATTATTTAAAATGTATTTAGTTGCACGCCGTTGAACTCTTTCCAATAAGATAATGTCTTGTATTTTGTTGGGAAACCATAGCTGGGAACAGTAGGTCAGCTGAGATCTTTACAAGTGATAGATAGAAGGACTTCTTAATGTTAATGGGTGATGTGCAAGGAATTGTTCGCCTAATTAAATACAGAGACCGATAAGCTTTGCTGCATATTCCTTTGATGTGGACAGACCAAGATAACTAGCAGATATTTGTTTGCAAAGCAAACATAATAAACCAGGTGGGGGGGGGGGGGGTGGGGGGGGTGGGAGGGGTGGGTGTGTGGTGGGGGGGGGGGGGGGGGGGGGGGGGGGTTTGTTGTTTGGGGGGGGTTGTTGGGGGGGGGGGGGGGGGGGTGGTGGGGGGGGGGTGTGGGTTTGGGTGGGGTGTGGGGGGGGTTGGGGGGGGGGGGACAGAAAAGTTAAGTAAAATAACTCAAGGGAGGGGGAATGATAAAGAAAGTGACAGTAAAAACGCTCAAGCAAAAAGTCAATAAGTCAATACAACAATCAGTTTTTTTCAGTGAGCTCTTGAAAGAAAACTTTGAGGGGAGTTGTTTTTGTGTGTGTAAGGACCATTCTATTATAAAAAAAAGAATTGTTATAATTACACAATAACAGCATGTGGTTGTTTTACAGATGTCATGTTAGCCAGGCTGACATATTTCAGGTGTCCTGTAGCATTTATAACAGTGATGTCTGGAGTGCATGATAACAAGTAGGGCCTTCATCAGACTTACCCAATATCTACACCAGATTAAACTAATGAACACTATATATGATACTACAGCATCCCCAGTATCACACAATCACCTGCTCACTCATTTTAAGGTACCTGCAACAACTAGCTACAAATAACGTGAATAAATGCATTTCTGTCAGGTCGTGAGAACGAATGCACAAAGCCGAATCCGATTTACTGGTATGATAACAATTAGTGGTGGTGTGTTGCACCTCGAATAGCAACCCTTTACCATCTTGTGTGTTTTCTTCAGTCTCAAGTGTACATGTACTTCCATCCATTGCACTGGCTTGAAGTTATACTAACTCTTACATTGGTAGCTACATAGCAACCAATACTTGTACTACCCACTACCTGTAATTGGGATCATTTCCTGCCTACCATTTTAATTTGTCATACACTTTCTGCCTTGTATCGAGATTGTTATTGAATTAAATAATTAATATACACAAATTTGAGCACCGACTCAAAAAATAAATAAAATTAAATTCAAAATTCTGAGACAGTCCAAGAGGATGCAGAATCCTCAGATTGAGCTGGTCCTATGACACTTGAATTCCGGGGATTTACAAAATACTTCTCGCACACGTCCATCAAATCTTGCCTGACCACACCCAGGAGCTGGTCGCGAAAGAGCTGCACCTGATCATCGTCTATCCTGCTCATAAACCAGCGCATTCCCTTATCCTGGAGGTAAACCGGAGAATCAATCTGAGAAAACATGCGGAACTTGGCTTCGTCAATGTCTCTGTCTGAAGTCTCACTTCCCAGTAGCCACTCATTGGCCTTCTCATACACACTCAGAGTATTTTCTAAATTGGGGTCTCTGTAGCTGCCAAAGGAGAACACGCCGTCAGATTGAACCGCTGCGGAGCCATAAGCTCCGCCTATTTCACGAATATTCTTGTGAAGGTACTTTGAATTCAAAAGTTTAGCCAGCAGCTGCAATTTCGGATAATCAGGGTGAGAATACGGCACAGACTTGAAACTCTGGCTGACATAATTCACCAGACTCGGGAGCACAATGTGAACTTTATTTCCCGTTTGGGCCTCAAACAAAGGATCTGCGGTGAGGAAATCTCGTTGAGGTTCTTTATGACCCATGGTTTGCATGAACTCTTGAAGCTGCTCACTCAAATTGTCATTGTCTTCAGGAGAACCAGTCCAGAGAGCTCTGACGTTCTCTCCTTGAAACACATGGCTGGCAATAGAACTCAATTTATCGAGTAACTCCTTCACGTTGCCGTTCTTTACCAGATCCTGCAAAAATCTAACTTGAGTAACGCCAAACAGGTTCTCGCACGCTCTAGCAGATGTAGTGAGCGTGCTTGAAGACAGCTTCATGGAGTAAAGATGGCCGTGGTAAGTCACACTCTGTGCCAAACTGGTAGAGAAGTCCTTCAGTAAATGAAGCAATCGTTGCTCGTTGGCGAAATGTGGGCGGAGTAACACATCCTTCCACAGGCTCAGCATCTTCGGAGCATTAGCTAATGTTGAGTAAGAGCAACACAGCAACTCCTCGTAATAACCTTCCATCGAGCTGTGGTGGGCAATAATATGAGAAGCCACCGACATCCTCCCGGTGTGAAGGTCAAACTGCTGGGACAGATTGGTATAATCGTACTCACCAGCTCCCATCTTTGTCACTGCGTAACTGAAAAAAGGAATGTACATTTTTAAATCGTCGGACAATGAGCCAAAATTGGACGATATATTCAAGTGCACCAAGCCATTGCTTGGCTCATTGTGATAGAATATCGGGTAATCCCCTCTGACCTTCTCAACAAGAGTTCTGTTTCCTTCCTTGGCTACATCGCTTAGTTGCACTGTAGGTAAAACTTCCACATTTTGATGCTTGCTCTGCTCGGCTTTCAGCGATAGCCCATCCTCAAATACACCCCGCTTGGCTTGTTCCGATAAATTGCTTACAAAGGAAGTTAATTTGGCTTCTTCGGCATCTTTCAGCGTCTGCTCGTAGCTCTCTGAAGGAGACATGGACAGCTTGAGAACATGCCTGTTGTTCAAAAAATATTTACGCACTTTGTCCTTCAGGAAATCATTCGACACTTCATTTTTAAACTTGCTGATGATATCATTAACCAAAAGATCGTCCACAGGATTGGCATCGTGAACCCACGAGGATATCAAAGAGGTGGCAAGTTTCAACCCCATATTCTTCTCTTGGAACTTTAGTGACAACTCCATCTGATGGATGACGGAGGATATCTGCTCCTCGGTGAAACCAACTTCAGAGGCTTTCTCGAATGTCGACAAGATAGCGTCTTGAACCTTCGTAATGTCGGCTGGATCAATCCCTTGCAAACCGATCGAAAAATACGTCTGTCGCGTCTCACTTTGGTAGCCCGCGCTCGGAGAGTACTTGTAGCCAAGACCGCTGTCCAAAAGAGATTTGTAAAAGAGAGACGTTGGCCCTTCAGACAGTAGCTCACAGAGGACCATGAGAATGAAGCATTCGTACCGCTCTGTGATGGGTGCCAGAAGATAGGTCATGCTGAACGTGCTAGACTTGGACGGGTCAGGAAGAGATGGATCAGGTGAACACTGTATGTGCTGAGATGCAGGTTCGTCCCATATCACTGTCTCTGTGCTATATGGAGTCAGAGGTGGCTTCTTCTCAAATTTGCTCAATACACCTTCATGGATTGCTTTCAAATGATTATCAAGTGGAAAGTTTCCATAAGTGAAGAACTTGGCATTACTGGGATGGTAAAAGTTAGACCTGAATTTCTTCAACTGTTCAATCGTCAGGTCGAGAATATTGATAGGTCTCCCTCCGCTAGAAACAGAGTACGTGGTATCTGGCAGCAGGAAGTTTTGAATTGCCTCCGAATAAAGGTACTCTGGGTTAGCATACACGCCCTTCATTTCATTAAACACGACACCTTTGAACATGATGGGACTCTCCTTGTCATTAACTTCCACATGCTCCAGTCTCCAGCCTTCCTGCTTGAAATCAAAGTCTCTCAGAAGTGGAAAGAAAGTGCAATCTAAATAAACTGACATAAGATTGTTAAAGTCTTTCAGGTTCTGAGTGGAGAAGGGATACATGGTCCAGTCATTGCTGGTAAAGGCATTCATGAAGTTGGACAAAGAGCGGTTCAACATACAAAAGAAAGGGTCTCTGACTGGGTAGTTCTGGGAGCCACAAAGAGTGGTGTGTTCCAGGATATGGGCCACTCCAGTGCTGTCTTCAGGGATAGTACTGAAACCCACACTGAATGTGTTGTTGGGGTCCTCTTTGGCCACGTGGAGGTGTTCTGCTCCCGTGCCATCGTGGGAAAGCTTAATTGCTAGCGCAGATATCTCTGGTATATTCTGGACGTCTTTAACCGTGTAGCCATGGCGTTTGTCTCCCACTGAATACACGGACGTCGACGCACTGGAAACATGCTTGACACCCAGCGGTGCAGGCTTCAAGCTGACACCTGGTTTAAACGACCGCAAGCTACCTTGCAAAACCTTAAACATGAAGCCAAAGCTGACTGGATCAAGGAGAACTCTAGAATGACGTCCCAGGATGAGTGTTGCCACTTCTTCACTCTCTTCGATTTCACAACTGCACTATTACCCGTTAATGTGACGATGCTGTACCTATAAATTAATTCGATTTCACAATTGCACTATTACCCGTTAATGTGACGATGCTGTACCTATAAATTAATGTGTCCCCTTACCAACTATAAATTAGTTCATCCCCTTACCGAACCGCTACGCTTTCCTAGCGTAGGTCTATAGCTCTGTATGGTAATTAATTTCTTTAGTTTATTCGCGTGTGCTTTACTTGTTTTTGTGTCCCCACAAACAATTCAACTCTTTGATAATAAGATACATCAAGCAAGAAGTCTGATAACATTCACACACAACCAGTGCATGCATAGAACTGAATAAAGACTCCTACAAGGAAAGCTGATTCTTTAATTGCACTAATAAGGTTTTGCAGATATTAAAACTTCATCTTGAGCAGGTACCGTATCCTGGTCTGACTTTCCTTGTAGACTAGATATTCGCTCTGCGAGAAGTTGCTGCTGGTGCTGACTGAAGTAGGAATGGGCTTCCCCTGAGGCACTGACACGTCCTTACCACCCATCTTCACCACAATGTCGTCTTTGGGGTCTGCAAATACAACATAACAAACTATAAATTTTACCTATTTCAGGAAAAAATGTATGTATACACAAACAAACTAACACACCCTCAAGTGACACACCCTCTACTGACACACCCTCTAGTTAGCATCATTCAATGAATACACATGCGGTTGTACAGAGGACCTCTCCACAAAGTGGAAAACCCTAAAGCAACGTGATCTCAACAACAGCCAACATGAATAGAACAAAACGATCTACCACAGTACAAAATAACCTCGGAAAGCAGCCTAACTAAGTACTTGTCCCCAAGCATGGCCTGCCTAACTAAGTACTTGTCCCCAAGCATGGCCTTTGTAGAGAGGTTTCACTGCACATGTCAGATCTAAGCATTATTAATTTACTTATCGCTGACTTCAAACCTTCAACCCCATATTTGATGATACACCTACACACCCCACCCACTGCCCCACCCACCAGGCTCGGTCGTTCCTTTGGCGACGATGGAGTCAAATCCTTTAGGAGGAGCCGTGAGCGTCCAGTCATCCATGGTGATGTGATGCTCCTTACCCAATGCAGCTTCATTGAGGAACATGATGCCAATGTTGTCCGCCGTGCGTCGAACTATCCCACAAATAATAACACAATACACAGTAGTTCATGGCATGAGGTTCAAACCATCCAATCAGATTGCTCAATATATGAATATATTTCATACCCACCTCCTAGGAGGTGAGTATGTGAGCCGTCCAATCAAAAATTACTTGTAATGTGTTTCCTATAGCCTAGAGCCGTGGTACAAGATGGCTGCACCCCTCTGTGTCCGTCGGTATGGAATTTACACTATCCTCGGGCTTTGGCCCTCGGTTGTGTAAATCCCGTACCAACCTCCACGTCGTGGTGTAACCTCTACGTAAGGTAGATAAATAGTGAAAATTGAATGGAATGGCCACATTGAAAACTAACTCAGTCCTCGTCTTTCTGGTGAACTAGTTCCAAACTTCTAAATAAGTATCCACGGCATGAGTGCACAACTTAGCAGTAGTAGTAATAGTAGTAGTAGCTAGTACTTGTTTATGTCCTGTTAAGAAGCCGCCAAAGTGAACGTGGTTGGCATGGTGATAGTAACTACGGCTGGTACAGTTCCACAGCTTCTACAGATTCGATGAATTCTTATCTTCAGCTGAGATCGTAATAAGCTGCTATAAGTTACTACTACTACTACTACTACTACCACTACTACTACTATTACTACTACTGCTACTGTTACTACTACTACTACTACTAAATTATACACTTAAAACATTATCATGCAAGTCGTTCCATAATCCTCTATACGTTGTTATATATATGCAATCATATGATTTGTGCAGATCATAACTATCTTTACTCAAATGATGAATTAACTCTTTGAATACCTAAAATGCCAACCAACCACATTCCTGCTTTAACCGCACACATATCTAAGCAGGTCTTGATCTTACCGTAGCCTGCAGACTTGCTGTTCTCAGAAGCCAGATAGATCCCTTTACCCACTCTACCACCGGAGTGAGGCATGATCCTGAGGCCTGACTTCAAGATGGCCGCCACTACGGCTACATTGGTCCCGTGCCACAAGAGGCGGCGGTTAGTAATAGCATCATGTGCCTTGAAGCGATCGTCCTACAACGTACAGGGGCAATGGTCAATACAGAATATAAGAAAAAACTCTAACAAATGTTTTAAAAAAAGCACTAATTCCACCCATATTAAATGAAGCGCCAAACACACAACACACACACACACACACATACATACAAACAAACACAGATACATACATATCAAGAACTCTTTCAGTCAGTCAGTCACAGCTAGAAATACAATTGATGCAACTAAACCTGAACACCTACAAGTATCATGTCATGCATTCAACAGACTTCTTACCACTTTGTGTCTGTCCACACACCATACATCTATGATTTTAGGATTACTCCAACCCCCTCTGGTTGCCGTGACGTATTTGGAGATGACATTATACTCGTCAGACTTGGGTTTTACCAGAGTGAGGTCACAGTTCATGGACTGGTAATGAATGTCAAGCTCATGAGGCACCTCCGTCACCTGGGGAGGATCAAAACAGACAATATTCAATTCTGTGGGGAAAATGGGAATGTATGTATGTGTGTTTGTGTGTGTGTGTCCATACGGAGTTTTCTTTGCGTGTCATGTCCAAACTTACCTCAGTCTTCACTTTGTCCTTGACCTGCATGCCTTGAGCCATCTCTATGTCACCCAATACCTAATATGTGTGTGTGTGTGTGTGTGTGTGTGTACGTGTGTGTGTGTGTGTGTACGTGTGTGTGTGTGTGTGTGTGTGTGTGTGTGTGTTAAGATAATAAGTGTTCAAGATCAGATATAACAGAACTTAGAGCAATATTACTTGAGAGTTCATTTCTATTTGGTGGTGAGTTATCTCGGCTAATGTGCTGTTATCCATTAAATACATGCAATTGGTAATTTTTTGTCCCCACAACAATTGTTTTGTACCACTGCTGTGAGATTCAGAAGTACAATGGCCAACCAACTGCTGCTTTGAAGGCTGTGTATAGTAACTGCACTTCTACAAAGGCACCATCTGTCTACCCAATAGAAAGCTTCACCCTACACCACCACCTGCCTTACCAGGAGCATGTCAAACTTCTTCTGCAGTGTCTCCTTGTCTCCTATCACTGGAGGAACTCGGCGACCAAAGTCGTGAGGGATGATGGTGTAGAACTTGGAGGTGAGTGAAGCCAAGGAACTCTTCTTATTGGCATCCAGGGCCTTTTCAATGTCTTCTAGTGCCTACAGTCAAGATCACATGACACAAAAGTGATATCATGTGATCAAAGAAGTGACAAAATAACATCAGCTCATACCTCCAGACCTTTGGCTATTTGAATTTTGCTCAGTTTTCCCAGAGGCATTTTCTTGGTATCTAAGAAAATAGAAAAAGTTGACAAATACAACACATGATTTTATATAAAATTTGTCCACTCAGAAGTGGATGGGAGCTGAAGGGAGGAGGGGGGGAGTAAATTTCAACGCCAAAAAGAATGCACAGCCAAAGGACACGTAAGTAACTTCCACACCTTACCAATTTCCAGGCTCTTGAGTGCATTCACAAACATGTCCGGATTGAAAATGAGTTTGACCAGAGCTTGCGTGGAATTGTCCAAGGTGCAGGGCAGAGTAGTGAGGGCGGGACCAGCATCTGGCTCATCCAGTGCCGCCAACTTAGCCTTAATCTGAAGAAATGAAAACATTGTTGCTAATCTGGAAGTCATTCGAAAAAAAAAAAATTATGATAAAATGGAGAAAAAAAGAGTTAGCATACAAACATAGATACAAATGTATTGAGCGCCTGAAGCCCCACCTACAGTGTCACATCACGGGCTAGAGACACGTAAATTGAAACTAACTTCCATATTCAGGCTTGCATGACTCCATTAGGAGCAATTTAGTACACACTAACTAACAAATACAGTGTAAAGAACTAAATAATAAGATGGGCTAACACAGAAATTAGTACACAATCATAAAGGTCCACCCACCTTAAGAGACGTTTGATAGTCTTACATAAAATAATACATGTACTAATAATATATATATAATTATTATATATATTATATATATTCCACACGTGATAAAAGAAAAAACAATAGACGTTGGTAGTCAAAGCACTATTCCAGCCTCTTGTAACCTGACAACATTACCTATGTAGAAAAATGTGATGTCAAGTGCTTCTGAAATTAACAAATGATCTGCAGGGGCACAGATAAATAATAGCTTTAAGTTAGACGGTCTCGTGGTACAAGCTAGTTTGAAACAAGTGCCCAGCTGTTCTTTCTTACAACTGTCATCTACACATTAGCCATGGACTATTACTCACAATCTCTTACTTACCTCTTCATCATCTCCCTCTGAGTCATCATCCATCTCTATCAGAGTGTACTTCCCAGGCACTGGCTTGAAGTTGTCTCTGTTCTCCCACTTGTTCTTGGTCTTATCTGAGAACTTCTTCATGAAGTCTTTCTTGACAATCTCCAGGTTACCGGCAGATCCCATGGAGTTCTGCCCAGGCTCGCCAACACGCCCCCATCGAGTCCACAAGTTGTAGCGATTTCTAAAAAAAAGTATTCTTAATTATAGAAGTAAAAGAATTAGGGAAAAAAACAAGATGAACTGATCGCAACTGCTTGCTACTGTCAACTAAATACATACTCGAAGTCTATTTCCACAACACAACACCGTACATAATCAGGGTTTGGTTTCATACAAGACATTTCTCTGGACATAGGAGACTTAGCCACACCCATTTTAAACCCACACTACTTTGACGCACATGCCTATACGAGAGTTTATACTTTAAACTGATTAGTGTTCGGTTCCATGCATGATTTATTATGATTTTATAATCTCACTACTTACAAATCCAACTTCATTCTGGGGGAGGAAGGGGGGTGGATATAAAAGGGCCAGTATCCTCTCTGCATTAAACTCTGATAATTAATGTTATGTATACAATAATATAAACCATCACTGTTATGGCCTCAGCAAAATCATTATTCATCCAACAACTATATTCTGTTTGACGATCCTTTACCCAGTCTTGAGGAGTTGAATGACGTAGTATTTGTTGTTATTGTGCCCGATGTTTGTCTGGTTCAACATACAGTCCCAGTCTTCATACACATCCTTCGATGCAGCTCCAGGCACATAGGAATCCACCTTCCTCTGCTTCTTCTTTCCTGGTTTGCTCTTCTTCTTGCTCTCTGCCTCGGCTGCTAGAGCTCTCTTGGCCTTGCTGAAGTCTGTCTCCTCCTGTTCTTCCTCCTTGGGCTCCTCCGCTTTAGTCCCACCACTAGGTGCTGCCTGGAGCCTCTTCACAAGATCTGCCTTCTTCCCAGTAGCCTTCAGGCCCTTCGATGAGAGCTCCTTCTTAAGATCAGGCACACTCATCTTAGAGTAGTCCACCGAAGACGGAGTTGTTGTAGTTGAGGATGCTTCAACTTTGACCTTCTTGGATGGTGGAGGTGCTAAATGCATGAACCAGAAGAAATTATGTGCATGCATGAAGAAAACAACAACAACAACTGTTGAACACGCTTCATCTTTTCCACCAATCGTATGCATACAAGTGGCTCAATTCAGTGCTGTGGTGAGTGTCATGGTGACAGAATTAAACAACCCCAGTTGCTAGTATGTCACTTCTAGACCATATACCATGTCACTTCTACACTTCACCAATTTCTAACTACCAACTTGGAATAGTTCCTTTTAAAAAGTCTGAAGTTGTTCATCTTCAAATTCAATTTACGTCTCTGGTATCCATAGTTGAAGAAAAAAAAGACAAACATGCAATACATGAGGGGGGAGGGGGAAGGGTGTGGGGAGGTGGGGTGGGGGGTGTGGTGTTTATAATACTTTTCGGTGTCACAAGAAAATGGAAATGGTCACTTTCAATTCCACTTTTAAACGTTGAGTTAGCGATTCAGCAAAGTAAAATACAACCAAACCTAAGAGGGAATCATGAAGAAGGACCAGTGTACAATATTTCAATTGTCTTATCTTTTATACACACTACTTGTTATATTTTTTATTTTTTATTTATTTTTTTTTTTTTCTCCCATCCTGGTTGCCACCATAACCACAGGACCTGCTCATCCATGCAGTCTATAAACCACCACCAACTGCAAGACCAGCTAGTGAGCTCCTCCTTCCTTTTCTCTGATTTCAAGTTCAGCATGTTTATTGTTACAAGGTCAGCCAGCACACTCTGCACGAATCTAGTCTATCCACGCTCCCAGCATGCCCCCCATGTTTCTATTGGTCATGAGAACAGCTAAACATCTTAAAGCACTGGAAACTTTGCAGTTACATGTCACTGCCACCCAAACTTTCATCGTGTCATCTCGGTTAATAATATTCATTCACAAATGTGTCAGTGGGTGTGGCTTATCTCCCCCCCCCCCTATAATTACGAACTACAACAGAAGGTACATAGTACACAAACTACCAAAGCATTTATGGCAGCAGAGACAAACTATCACAAACGCAGACAATTGCGCCAATCTTGCGATGTTCCCTCACTCAATCAACTCGATAATTACATCAGCTTTGAAAATTTATGTTCGAGGCTCCTCCCAGCATTCATTTTTTGGTATTTCAGCCACTTAGTGTGAAGCATGGTAACTGTTTTCTTGACTCTAGGCACTAAAAGACATTGAAGAGGCTCTAGGAAACTTTGCAGTTACATGTCACTGCCGCCCACACTTCCATCATGTCATCTGACTTAATTACATTCATTCATAAACTCAATGGGTGTGGCTTATCCCCGCTATATTTACAAACTACATCAGAAGGTAATACATGAACTACCAAAGAGTATACGGTAGAGTCAAACTATCTCAAACGCAGAAAATTGCACCAATCTTGCAATGTCCTCACAGTCAATGACAACTTGATACTTACATCAGCTTTGAAAATTGCTTTTTTGGTATTTCAGCCACTTAGTGTGAAGCATGGTAACTTTTTTTTATTCACCAAGCACTATAGAAACAATATACAGTAAGTATGTCAGTACCTTGTACGGCAGCTTCAAGTCGGGTAACCAACTCAGCCTTCTTTCCAGAAGTATCCAGGCCTCTAGCCAAGAGTTCTTTCTTCAAATCCGCGACCTTCATGGCGGGAATATCCAGGTCTTCCACTTTAGATCTTTTTCTGGACATTTTAAACCCTCGAGAGAGTGAAGTCCTCCAATTTCACAACCAAAATGGACGACGATCTGCCCAGCTCTCCTCTGCTCCCCGGCCAATTTTTTGCCACGCCGATTACCCCCTCTCCACAAAAACCGCGTAAGGACCGCGAGATCAGGTCAACTTCGTATTGCAGTTACAGTAAAAATAAAAATAAAAATAAATTAGAATAGGTTAGCAATATCTTCATGAGCATCCAGATCTGACCGGATACTCGCTTTGCTAGAGGGATTGACGGGAATGGGTTTGTTGTTTGTTCTTTATTTACTTATTTATATTCATTTGTTTGTTTATTATTAAGCTACAGATCACGTAGGTGAGTATAAATCACTATTGTTATGCTTTTGTTTTTAGTTAAGTTAATTTGAGGCGAAAATTGTAGTCATCCAACTAAACTAGGATCTTGTAATATAATACCAAAAGCTTTTTTATGTTAATCTATTTTATCACTAAAATAAACTAAACTAAATAATTATACTGACAAGAAACTTGCTAAATTAATACCAAACATTAGCTATCCTACAACTCAAAGAATCTGTACACTTGCTAGAAATGGAAATACATATAATATTAATTTGCATTTACTAAAATAAAACTAAGTTTCACGAGACCACTTGTCTAGCTAGAGCATAATGAACACTAGGGGGAAAATCCACAGCAAGTGGTTTTGACAAATGTTTCCTGCTTTACTTAAAGCTGCTGGCCTTTCAATCCTTAATTTACGCCACTTAAGAGGATCTTGAAGTATTAGAAAGAGGAAGCAGGTCTTCAATGATTACACATCACCATTGCACTAAATAACTATCATGTTATATTCTTCCACTTTGACCACACCAGGTAGAGTTTAAATTATTCCCCAAAACTTCCACTTCTTCCAGTATTTTTTGGTACAATTATATTAAATTATGCTAGGAATAATTTGGCAGTGCCAAATGTTGATGTAAGGTAGAGTTTCCTAGAAGTTTGAAGGATAGGATGCCTAAGTCTAGGTGGTCTACTTAATAGTAAGTGATTAAAGAGTTTTTAACACTTAAAATTAATGTGTATGTATGGTGTGTCCAGTCATGTACAAGAAAATGTAAACAAAAGTGGCATAAAAGGCTTCATTACACAAACTAGCCTTTGATGTACTATCCCAGTAGCTAGTATTACTCAATAATAATTTTAACCACAACCAAAACCGCATGGAATTCTTATTTATAGTTATTGGAAGTGAGTACTTCAGATTAAGTATAGAACGCTGTGCACTCCTCTCTCTCCTGTTAATGCTGTCACTGCTCACTAATGTATTACATGGCCAACTATTCCTGTTTCCGATCTGATTTCACAACACATACATACTTCAACATTTATAAGATGCATCGTCTACATTTTGCAAGGTAAAAAAAAAAGCGTTTAAAAAAGAAATGCTCTACATAGCATTCCTTAAGCTCATATAGTATACACTCATCTAAATGTTCACTAATAAAATTCCACAATGTTTGTAAGGGAAGATCATCACTAAGTCTAAAGTCATCAGCATCCACTAGGTTTAAAACTGCATCTTGAGCAGATACCGTATCCTGGTCTGACTTTCCTTGTAGACTAAATACTCGCTCTGCCAGAAGTTGCTGCTGCTGAGTGAAGTAGGAATGGGCTTCCCCTGAGGCACTGACACGTCCTTACCACCCATCTTCACCACAATGTCATCTTTGGGATCTGTAACAAGTAAGAATAAATGCATACCACACTTTTATAGGTCATATATGGGAGGTCAATAGTGAGACTTTAGAGATTCATAAGCTTTTGGAAGTTTGATTTAAAGGTTTGAAGTAAGAGACACTGTGGTTTGTCTGGCAGCTGTACCTCTAGTTAGGATTCAATGGTCCAGCACAGATTTCAGAAACATTACTTAGCTAATGCTTTCAGACTTACCGGGTTCAGTCCTCCCTTTGGCAATGATGGAGTCGTGTCCTTGTGGAGGAGTTGTGAGCCTCCAGTCGTCCATGGTGATGTGATGCTCCTTACCCAATGCAGCTTCATTGAGGAACATGATGCCAATGTTGTTTGCCGTGCGTCGAACTATCCCACAAATAATAACACAAGCAGAAAATTCCACCTATTGGAGTCATATTTCTACACAATCCCAACTTTTGTAGCTATAGAGAAATACAAGTTACTGTAATATGGCCTCACAAGTAAGCCACCTGATGGTGAGTTGAAGAAGGTAATAGTTTGGGACATTTTTTCACTCACAGCTATTGTGACATTGCAGGCTCACTCTTCTACAGCACTTCTATATATTTTATTCTGCACTAGTCATAAAGTTTATTTAAAGCATAAAAATGTCAACTATTTAGCTACAATGGTTCAATATGTGTGAAATTGCCTGAAGGATAATTGCTTAGCTTCATTGGAACTTTTATTTGATGTATGGGGTTAAGTAGATGAAGTGCTAGTTTGAGGGGGATGAACTTACCGTAGCTTGCAGACTTGCTGTTCTCGGAAGCTAGATAGATCCCTTTACCCACTCTACCACCAGAGTGAGGCATGATCCTGAGGCCTGACTTCAAGATGGCCGCCACTACGGCTACATTGGTCCCGTGCCACAAGAGGCGGCGGTTAGTAATAGCATCATGTGCCTTGAAGCGATCGTCCTACGGTACGTGCAATAATGGCATGCTTAATATTATAGTACAACGGGAGGTTGAAAGAATGTGTATGTAATAAAAAGATAGCCAGTAACTAACCACTTTATGTCTGTCCACGCGCCATACATCCATGATTTTAGGAGAGTGCCACATCCCACTGGTTGCCGCGACGTATTTAGAGATCATATCATACTCTTGAGACTTGGAATCTACCAGAGTGAGGCCACAGTTCAGAGACTTGTAATGGACGTCCAGCTCATGAGGAACCTCCGACTCCTAGGAAGGTGAAGCAATGACCAGCAGTGTGCTTATAGTGCATGTGTGTTACAAAACTTACCACTTCAGTCTTCACTTTGTCCTTGGCCTGCATGCCTTGAGCCATCTCTATGTCACCCAATACCTAATATGTATGTGTGTGCACACATGCGATTATTGTTGTTGTTGTTGCTGTTGTTAAAAATAATGACAAATTCTTGGCATTCTTGGCAGAGTTTGACTGCTGAAATTAAAGCCATGCCTATGAAATATAAAATATTAATTAGTATTACAAACACGAACAGAATAAGAGCTCCTATAGTTGGAAAAGCAAGCGAGCCATAGTCTAGCTCAACTAACTGTTATTCTCTCTGTACAGAAAACAGCGTCCATTAAAATGTAACCGCAGTAAAATCTTTATCTTTAACATTTTGAGTCCAAGAAATATTTATATTCTACTAGGTTATGACTGACCATATAATTTGAAGTTCCAATTCACTGCAAAAATTGCAAGATCTGATTTCTTTATCACATTGACAACTTACTCCTAACCAATACGTGCGGGTCAAATATGATATTGCCATGCCCGATTAAGCATGCTCACACTGGAACATTTTAGTTTGATCCAGAAACACTACTCTTATGAAGTCTCAAGTGTAACATTATAGCAGCACATTGAAGTGGAAATAATATAGCTATTCCTTTTTCTGATTGCTGAAGAAGAATATATCAGTCTTTTGCATTAAAAAACAAACAAACAATTGCCGAGAATAAGACTTTAATGTTCATGTGTCCAAGGCTAGCTAGCTCAGTCTGATCATCCAATTCAGCTTGATTTATTACATACACCACTAATAAGTCTTATTCCATATATTATATACGCATATATGTATCAATAGGTACAGGAAAGTACACACAAATACAGGTATTTGTAACAGTTGTCATTAATCATATTCACTGTTTTAGTGTATTCATATTGTGGTTTTGTTGTGAGCATGCTCAGTCTCTGTGTGTGCTCTCTGTGTGAGAAAAAGATGAAGTGTCTGAAATATAATCCTTTAAAATCCAGCTAGATAGTTGGTCGGTGTAGTGTTCAGTAGCCTAGGTGGTTACATATTATAAGGTATTCAAATTAATATGGCTAGTAATTCATTGGCCCAAAATAATGTCTCATTCTTCTATGGCCCATTGTAATTCAAATTTACATTTGGCTTAATAACTGAAACCCATTGAAGCTAATGCAAGTCACATTATAACCTTACCAGAAGAATGTCAAACTTCTTCTGCAGAGTTTCTTTGTCTGCGATCACTGGAGGAACTTTGCGACCAAAGTCGTGAGGGATGATGGTATAGAACTTGGAGGTAAGTGCAGGCAAGGAACTCCTTTGATTGGCATCTAGAGCCTTCTCAATATTTTCTAGTGCCTGCAGTAATCATGTGACAAAAGTGTGACATCATGTGATATAAGAGAGGCTTCAAGCTTGCCAATTAGTGCTATCATCATACACACAACACAGGCCCATAGCGAATATATTTTTGCATGGTAAAGCCAGGAAGTGGGTGTGGTTTAATTAAAAGTGGTTTAATAATTTTCAGAAATGGAATTTATCATATGAAATAAAAAATATGTGAAAGTTTGTGTAGTAATACATATTAGCTTGCAAAGAGATTATGTCCAGCAAACTGATAAGGAGTCTACTTCAATTCTTTTCTGATTACACAAACAATCACAATTATTTAGTTCAAGAGATTGTATTGTCTTTCATTTTATCTAGTGTATAATTTTATTTTGTCGATGTCTTCAATACTCATCAATAATCAGCAGACTTTCATTGTTTCAAAGTTAAATTTTGTTTATTCAGTCTGTTACTGTCCAGATTTTATGGCATTATCCAGTGTCTATTCCAATTTTACCTATATAATTATATAGTTGATTGATCTGTTTAATCAACTGTTTAAGTTAAACTTTAACTCTATAGTGTTTGATCACTTTAGTAGGTGAACCTTGAACCCTTTGGCTGCTGAATTTTTGTGTGGCCAAAACTGGACCAGCCGTAGCACTTTACATATTATAGAGCTTCTGACTGAAGTATTGGTTTGAATTTGATAAAGGTCATGCAAAAAATCTGCTTTTCAAATTGTTATGAGTCTAACTATCATCTTCTTTCCAATAGCTTACCTCCAGGCCTTTGGCTATTTGCACTTTACTCAATTTTCCCAAAGGCATTTTCTTGGTATCTATACACGAAAAATTGAGAATACATCCAATGGATGAAACATTATATTATGCTGAGAAAATAATAATATTGTAGGTATCATGGTGTATATACAGGGATATTTTTAAAACCAAACTTGGAAAGGGTCAAATCAATTTTTTTTTTATATTTCAGGGGGAGGGGGGGGGGGGGGGGTCATTTCCATGATATTGATGCAATTTTTGCAGCAAATGTCATCATGAAGGTCATAATAATTTTCAGGGAGCAATTCAGGAGGGACAAAATGCTTCCCAAAATAGGCCTAAAAATCCCTATATAATATATATTTATAGCCCGTTACCTGAGCGACCGCGGTTGTCGTCAAGTACTATCTGATATAGTCCCCAGTATTCCCGTACGAAAATGTATTAGCTAGAGGGGAAAAGTTGATATAGTTCATAGCAACCACTAAAAAGTAATGGGAAAATGACCAGAGAGCGCTACAAATAGAACTATTTGTTATCAATGGGCTATAAAGTATAAAGTAGTTGTAAACCAATAAAAATCGGTTTGTATTGAGATTCACAAACCCACACCACTCGGGCTTTGCCCTTGTGTCTCGGGATTTGTAAATCGCGTACAAACCTCAATATTGGTTCATAACTATTACATATTACATATATATATTATATATAACTTCAGATGTTGTGTGAACAATGATCAGTAATATAAATAATAACAATTAATCCCATTTAAACTTGTTCATTTTAAACATTCACCATTTGAAATGGCACACCAAATATTAGACGCCGTGTTTCTGTACAATAGACTCATGGCCAAGCGTCCAATCCCTTACCTATCTCTAAGCCCTTGAGAGCATTCATGAACATGTCAGTATTGAAGAGAAGCCTGACAAGATCCTGGGTGGATTTGTCCAAAGTGCAGGGCATAACTGTGGGGGAGGGGCCAGCAGCATCTGTCTCATCGAGAGCTGCCAATTTAGCCCTCATCTACAGAATTAAAAATTCATATTTATCCATCAGAGCTGCTGGTAGTCTTTTAACAACCAAAAAAAAAAATTCAGAGTAGATGTAATCACACTAGTTCACATAAATTCATACTGAGTGTTCGTGTTTGGTGTAATATCTCTCACTTTAAATTGATATAAGAAATGAGTGAGTTTTTGGAGCATATAACCTGTACCTAACTTCAACCTCACACATGCTGTCCTTAGCAACACTGTTTGGGCCATGCGATTCAAGAAGTGTGGATTGTATGTATATATTATATATATTTAGAGGTGATATCATTATAGTTTATTCCTTATCAAAGTAATTGACCTTACAGAAGATAATCTTGTCAACCATTACAACCCACATTTTAATATTACCTCTTCATCATCTCCCTCTGAGTCATCATCCATCTCTATCAGAGTGTACTTCTTAGGCACTGGCTTGAAGTTGTCTCTGTTCTCCCACTTGTTCTTGGTCTTATCTGAGAACTTCTTCTTAAATTCTTTCTTGGCAGTCTCCAGGTCAGTGCCAGGTCCCAAGGAGTTCTGCCCAGGCTCACCGACACGTCCCCATCGGGTCCACAAGTTGAACCGCATACTAGATATAACAATTAAACGGCACACAATACTTTTATTAAAGCTCATCACAGGGGCATTGTATAATCAGAACAAACTATTACTTCCTTACTCTCCCCACCCACAAAACTGAGGCAGTTGTACAGTTGTTATAATAACTGCTAATTATGTTGATTTTGGTAATCATGCAGTATCTATTAACTGAAGATTCAAATACATGGCAAGGTACGTACACAACAGTCAGCCACTCACACATAATTGCATTGTCATTACTTTTTTAACTGCAATTAAATACAATAGCAAATGCAAACTGCATATGCATTTTGTGTAATGTGTTACACACATACATGCATGGCTCTCGTTATTTACCACCATAACCCTGACTTGTTGCTTCAGCTTAGTTTCTTCAATGATTACTAGCACCTTTAATAATAGTTTGGCATGGACTCATAGAGAACTATTATCTTTTGGCCTAGGGCTGTAGGGTCCTGAGTACAGTGAAAGCAGCACAAAACTTTAGGACCTTAGGAACCCTAAATACAGTAATTCATGATGGCTGCAAAGCCTAACTATTTAGAGCGTAACAACTGTTCCAATCAACGCAACTAGAGGGATACTACATACATTATTCTTGCCCTCAAGGTGTCCCTCTTAGGACCTTTAGACCTATAATGAGAACCACACCAGCTATGTTCTAATGAAATTAGACAAAAATAGAATGCAAGGAAATGGTGGTTTGCTTACTATTATGCACCACTCCACTCTTCTTGCTGGTCAATTCTTGTTCATGAATTCATGAAGGTGCATTCGACCTGAGAGGCAGACTTCAGCACAAAATTCAAGCTGTTTAGCTAAGTTAAAACTAATGCAATATTGGCTGTATTGGTGTGATTTATTTTTCAGTAAGCCTAGAATGGCACCTTTAATAGATCATAGAAATTGATGGCTATTGTGTTCAACTATCCGTAGTAACCAATACTTCACAGTTAATTCTTGTGTCAAATATATGCCACATCTGGACCACAAATATTCCACATGCACAAAGACTGTCAACAAACAGCAAAAACTGACATTAAATGTTAGTTTATATGCTCCTATTTCAAAGAACTAACCCGGTTTGCAGAAGTTGTATGATGTAGAATTTGTTGTTGTTAAATCCTATGTTTGTCTGATTCAGCATACAGTCCCAGTCTTCATAAACTGAACTCCATCCAGCTGCGGGCACGTAGAAATCCACCTTCCTCTGCTTCTTCTTTCCTGCTTTGCTCTTCTTCTTGCTCTCTGCCTCAGCTGCTAGAGCTCTCTTGGCCTTGCTGAAGTCTGTCTCATCCTGTTCTTCCTCATTGGGCTCCTCTACCTTAGTCCCACCACTAGCTGCTGTCTGGAGCCTCTTCACAAGATCTGCCTTCTTCCCAGAAACCTTCAGACCCTTTGACAAGAGCTCCTTCTTAAGATCAGGCACACTCATCTTAGAGTAGTCCATCGAAGACGACGGAGTTGTTGTAGACGTAGATGAAGGTGCTTCAACTTTGGCCTTTTTGGATGGTGGGACAGCTATGTATATTAATTACATATTCGAGAGGAAAGCATGCTTTATAGACTATTTATACATAAGCATGCATTCCACTGCAAAATGGTTTATCTGTGGCTACAAAATCTACCATCCTAAGCATGCAATCAAGCAGCCATACAACTGCAAAAAACAAACAAAACAAAAAAAAACAGCTGGTGAGCCCCACCCCCATAGTGGCCTATATCACTATTTACAAGACACAAGATTTTTTTTTGTCACAATTGAGTACACCCAGCCACTTTAGCAACTACTTATAGTTCTTTGTTTTAATCAGAACATAGAATTTGCCAGCTTGTTAAAGTGGTGTGGACACACACATCACTCATAAATTCAACCCCCATATTATCTGCAGGGAAGAGACAAATACCTTGTACGGCGGCTTCCAGTCGGCTAACTAGATCAGTCTTCTTTCCCTTCGTGTCTAGACCCCTGAGTTGGAGTTCCTTCTTCAAATCATCGACTTTCATCGCCGCTATGTCCAAGTCTTCCTCTTTAGCTCTTTTTCTCGACATTATTGATAAGTTTTCTCCACCAGCCACACTACGCTACAGGGACCAAGAAGACAAGATGCCTTAGGACTTCAACTTGGTACGTGCCACGCCCTCCCACAAATAACCCTGGAAACGCCTACGCACAAATTGCTAAGGGCGACGCCGTTGTTCGCGCAAACGCATCACCATTCGTTAATTCATGCCTGTGGAGACACTTTACCCTGTGAAATTGAATTTTTTGGTGGTACATTCACTCTGCAACAACAACAACAACAACAACAACAACAAAACTGAGTGGGTCACTAAATTGTGATGCAGGTTGATAAGAGAATTCGCGGAGCCAGCTAGTTTTTCCCCTTCGGTGTTAATTGAGGCGTTTCCCAAGGTCGAGGACCTCTTATGTTCTCCCAGTGGTCAATGTCAAGATCTTTTTGCATTTTCTTGAATTCTTGTTCCACGTTAACGTTTTGAGTAACTCCTGTGGCTGCTAATGCTTCTTGCGTAGATAGCTTCCGATTATTTGCTTCTCGTTTGGCCACAACTAAAGATGAGAATTCGCTCAATCCAAAAGATCCTAAAACTACCAGGGATACAAAGGGAAATCCATACTGGAATGACTTGCTCCGTGCTATCAATCTCAGTCTTTCAATCAACCGTTCGAAATGCGACATTTTGAAGAGGCGTGGTTAAGCTACGTTGGGGCGGGGCTAGTGTTGCTATAGGGATAGAGAATCTAGAAAAGCCGTCTGATGTGACTGCGTTACTATTGAGGTTGGTGCTATGGCTCGCCGTGGTCCTCTGAAGAAAACCGAAAGTTTGGCCGGTAGCGGCCACAAAGTTTCTCTCTGCGTGTCATTTTCTCTGTCCGTCAGCAAACGTAAGTTTGATGCTACCGACACGTAATTTATTGTAATTTTCTGATTTGTAACTAGCTCAAACGGAGCCCTATTCTTACGAAGCTGTCAGGGACGGAGAATCGAAAAGGATATACGAAAACCTCCACCCTGACCATTACTTCAGAATCCAATACCAAGTACTACCCAGCAGCCAGTCACCCTATGTGTTCAAGACTGATGTGGTTAACTTTGGAGGAGTTGTCTCTAAAGTGTACACTGATAAATTCAGCAGAGTACTCCAGAGTTGGCCAGGTGCACAGGAGCAGGGAAAAGTTGATACCAATGCTACAAATACCTTCAGTTGGAGGCACAAGTTAGTGCTATGAAAATAAATGCTTCCATATATTATTTATTGTATTGTTTACTATGTAGTGTCTAAGATTGCAGTATCACTGGCAAAGTAATGATAAATAATAGGCTTGTATGATTGATTGATACTGAATGCTTGGTATATCCGAAGTATTTTTGTTTGTTGTTTTTGTCTTGTTTTTTTGTTTGTTGTTGTTGTTGTTTTTGTTGTTGTTTTTGTCTAATTGTCAGCATCATTTGGTAACCATAAAAAATCTGATGCATGAATTGCCTGCCTCCAGTAGGTTTACGTGAAAATGTTAGACTGTCGCCACCCTTTACCATACACTATATTTGGGCAATGTCGAAATAAACTATAGGGTGTAATAACTGTGCAGGCTGTAGCAAGAAGGACGCGTAATTTGCAACGGTTGCTTTACATTAGTGCATGAAGTTTTTTTTTTAATACACCAGTTCAATGGTTTGTTGTGACGACATTGCTGCAATTATGATAATTGGCGAGCGAGCGTAGCGAGCGAGACACTTACAGGGGTAACACAATCGAAAATCGGGGATGTTTGTTTATTTATTTATTTATATATATGTTTGGACGTATGTATGTCATTTTGTACTTTGACCCTCCGTATTTTTGTGTTCGCTCGGCGTTCGACCCCGTCCCAAACTTCACTAAACAGAATCCTCTGGTTTAGCGACCGTTACCCGTATCACCTTAGAAATTGAATTGTTTACCGCTTTGAATTGTTTTGCGGGTGCTGGGAGCTCCATTTCTATTCGAGTTAGTGGCGGTGGTAAGTTAATACACTATTTGTCACAGTTATAGCACTACTCAACAGCATTTACTTGACAATTCATTGTCCACTAGACGAACCACGAAGGTAAGTCTTGCGTAGGTATGTTCAGTTGTGTGAAAGTATTGTGCGTTACAACTACTATTAAGAATATCACAAAGAAATTTTTAAATAACGTGACTTGATTTTGTTGCTTCTTTTTCAATTCAAACAGTTGAGGGGAGTGGTTACTATGGCATTGAAACCCCTTTACCGTATATGCGTAATTTAACAACTCAACTTTATTTTAGTAGTTTGAGTAACAATAGTGTAGTTTAAAGCTCGCTCGCCATTTGTGCTCAAGCACACCACTAGTAATGTTCAAGTTGGTTTCTTACAATCAAGTCATGAAAATCTTTTTGAAGTCATTAGCTTTTTAGATTCGATATGCACCAGTTTAACCTGGATCATTATTCTATGTTAACATTAGCATCTCACCAGATATCTTGACGAGTTTAAATTTTTTCTGTGTAATAAGGCAAAATTATTGTAATGCATTTAGGAAATCAGCAAATCTGGTTTAGTTATATAGGGAATATAAAGGGAAGAGACACACAACTAAATTAGCATTAATGTTCATGCAGCAGGAGCAATTCAAATAGCTTTACAAGAACAGCATATAGCAGCATATCGTAGAATCCTGGAATCCAAAGCTTTGAAGGATGTAATTGGCAAGCAAGTGAAGCGAGCGAGACACTATCAGGGGTAACTCAATTGAAAATTGGGGATATTTGTTTATATATATGTGGGGACGTACGTATGTCATTTGTACTTTGACCTTCGCGTAATTTTGTGTTAGTTCGGTGGTCGACCCCGTCCCAAACTTCACTAAACAGAATTCTCAGGTTTAGTGATCATTACCCGTATCACCCTAGAAATTGAATTGTTTATCGTTTTGAATTCTTTTGCGGGTGCTGTTAAAACTTGAAAACATACCGGAATTCTATTTCTATTCGAGTTTGTGGTGGCAGTGAGTCAATGTGCTCTTTGTAATAGTTATAGCTGTATGCAACAGTATTTACTTGATAACTCATTGTCCACTAGACTAACCACGAAGGTAAGTCTTGTGTAGGCATGTCCAGTTGTGTGCAAGTATTGTGCGTTTTAGCTACTGCTTGGCTCAAGCATATCACAATTTATTTATTTTTTTCAATTCAAACAGTTGCGGGGAGGGGTTACTATGGCTTTGAAATGCCTTTATGTATAATTTAAAAACTCGACCTTATTTTTAGTAGCTTTGAGTGTTAGAAGTTAAAATCAATCATATAACAATTGTGTAGTTTTAGGCTCGCTCGCCATTTGTGCTCAAGCACAAATGGCGAGCAAATGTACTTTGACCCTGGCATTTTTGTGTTAGTTCAGTGGTCAACCCCGTCCCAAACTTCACTAAACAGAATCCCCTGGTTTATCGATCATTATCCGTGTCACCCTAGAAATTGAATTGTTTATCGTTTTAAATTCTTTTGCGGGTGCAATTAAAACTTGAAAACCTACCGGAGTTCCATTTCTATTCGAGTTAGTGGCGGTGATAATACAATGCGCTCTTTGTTGTGGTTATCAGTCTTACGCAACAGTATTTACTTGAAAATGTATTGTCCACTAGACTAACCACGTAGGTAAGTCTTGTGTAGGTATGTCCAGTTATGTGAAAGTATTGTGCGTTACAGCTTAAATCACAAAGACAACATTTTAAATAATGTGTATTGTTTGGCTGTTGTTGTTTTTTCTTGTTGTTGTTGTTTTCAATTCAAACAGTTGCGGCAAGTGGTTGCTATGGCATTTAAATCCCTTTACTGTATAAACGTAATTTAAAAACTCAACATTAGCTTTGAGTGTTAGAAGTTAAAATCAATCATATAACAATAGTGTAGTTTTAGGCTCGCTCGCCCTTTGTGCTCAAGCACATCACTAGTACTGAATTTACTTACTAAGGATGCTTACTACAAGTTCTCTCTCTCTCTCTGGATACGATGTATTTTCACTGCAGACACAGATTCCTAGCGAATAAGTTGAGTCTACGGGAGCTCCACAACCACGTGGTAGAAGTTAGACTGTGGTCTTCATCCAAGAAGGTAGCCACCTCCACCCGCTACGACAGGCCCAAAGTATTCAAGCTCCCCACCCAGTCTCTTCCACTGGAGCTGCTCAAACAGCCCACACAGTATGTACTGGTCTCCCACAACCCTGCCAATGCAATGCCCAAACTAGAGAAATATTCCAAAGGAGACGATCTAGTTACAACTGGATCAGACGACAGTTCTGGTGGTAAGGTTATGGTCTATTTGTGTGTGTGTGTGTGTGTGTGTAGGGGGTTACATGTATATATGAGTGGATTGTCATATGTGTGTCTCGTATTTCGTTATTTGGCGGTCTGTCTACCTGCCTGTCTGCCTATTTCTTCTTATTTTTCTTTTCTTTTTTTAATCAGCTTTTTTATTGGCTGTTAGAACGAGAAAAATTTATTTCAGCCGAAAATGACTGAAGCTTTTGTATTTTAATTTTAGATGCCCAGTTATCTACAGCAGTCAGCACTAGGGGAGGTACCACTCTCTCCTATGCTACCACATCCACCACCTCTCATGGCAAAGAAACTTCATTGACCAATGACTCTACATTTATGAAAACTGAAAAACCTGTGGCATCCACTACCAAGGAGGGCTCACTTCCAGAGGAAATATCAAACATATTTTCCTCTCTTATTCCAGAAGATGTAGATTTAAACCAGCCATCGCAGGCACAGGGTAAGAGGAAGGTCCCTAAGAAGATCTCAGACAAAAGTTCTCGTCATGTAAGACAGGGTAGTCGCACCAACTCGTGTCAGAATGACTTCAAAGCGTTCAATGAATCTGATTATTCGGAAACGTCAGCTAATAACAGCAGTTCAGACACTGAACGAGTATCAGGACCTCCTAAATCCAAAGCAGTTGGTGTCAAAGCAGGAAGAAAGGCTAAAAGATCTGATAATGTACCTGCAGTTGGCACTAAAAAGTTGAATCTAGACTCAAAGAAATTGAGCTATAGCAAAAGATCGTTAGATTCAGAGCGATCAGGAGCTTTGCCCATTACGTCTAATGAGGAGCAGCAAGAAGCTGACAAGCCCGATGAGCCGGAAACCGTTGCGTACAGCGAAACCCCACCTTCTCGAGCCTCCCCGCTCCGCTCCCCATTGTTCATGGATCGCAGCGGAGCTCCAATAATAAGAGTTCTCCTTGACCCTGAGCTATTTCCCCCAATGTCTATCCCATCTCTGAAGTGCCGTGGAGAGAGTAATCTAGGAGACGAGGCTGATGCAGTGTGGCCTTATGATCACGTTCTCATCACAGACAAGTCTCATGTACGAATTAAACCTCGGCTTAGTCACAGCATGCCGTCTTCTCCCGTCCAAGCCAGAAGACCGAAGCGTTTGCTCAAGCAACCGAAGGCCCGTCCACGGTTCAAGTTGCATGTTGACACTCCCACCGCGACTCAGTCTCCAGCTGGCAGTCGGCAAGCCTCTTCCAGGATGAGGAGCAGTGCCTTGAAGCAGCTGAAGATCAGGAGTTTCTCTGCTTCTCCAACACATAAAAGCTTGAGGAAAATTACCCGTGAGCTGTCTGAGATACTAGCCCGGTCGCTCCACCTTTCAAGTAGCCAATATCAAGTGCAGAAGAGCACTGACAGTGATGAGGCAGCAGTATTGCCATCTATGGACCAGCACACTTCATCTACCAAGAGAGTAGTACACCATCCAAACTCTCCTACACATACGCTCGAAAAAACTGTATACAGTAAAGAGGAAGAAGAAGGCCGAGGCTTCAGCAAGAAGACGGCAACAGAAGCAACTGCACCCACCAGGGTTGTCACTGATCCTCTAAAGAGGTCAGAGGGCAGCATCACTAGAGGGGAGAGACTAGAGACAACCAGTGCAGAGGTGAAGGAGAGAATGCGAATCAATAAAGAAGGTCATGTGGTGCTGCGTTTGAAGATGTCGGAACTGTTCAGCACCAAAGGATTTGTCGCTTCCCGTTTGGAGCACGCGGTGAAGGACATTATGGGGTTTGAGGTCGGGATTCATCTTACTTCGCAACTTATGCCCGAACAATTGGTCCGTGAATTGAGACCCATGGCTGTAACCGTGGATAAAGTGACAGGACTGCCTTCAAACCCTGGCACCTACCAAGACCTAGTGAACAGGTAAGGTGTAGTCAAACCTCTTTTTATGGGGGCTAATGATTTACCTCAGATCAATTTTTTTTTTTTTTCTTCTTCTTTTTTTTTTTCTTTTTTTTTTTTTGTTATTATTATTATTTTTTATCTTTAAAATGCTTTATGTGAACTATATTTTAACGGTCATGTAATGGCTTAATCATGCCCCCCACCCCCAAATTCTCTCTCTCTCTCTCCTCACACTTAGCAAATGAACAGTTTTTTCCTGGCATGATGAAATGTGGAACTTTATTTGCATACTGATATTGTTGTTAATTTTTTTAATCTAGGTGTGAACCGGCATTTGTTGAGTACCAGTTTCCATCCCACGCTCCTCTGCGTACCCAGGGCCTCCCCCAAGCCCCCACCCTCCCATTTCACTCTTGCAATGTCATTCTTTTGGGTAACTTCAGCGATGCCCAATTTCTTGAATTCTTGCGGGGCCCTCCGCTGACGTTCAAGCTCCACGACAGAGACCCTCATCAAGTCAAACCAGCAGTTCATGCATTGTTCGGCCATGACTCCATGGATGACATCATCGGCACTCACATGTTTGGTGCCACTCTGGACAGGGGGTCGTCGAAGGGGCAAGTGAGCGTAAGCCAGGAGACCAAAACCCAATTGCCTCACGGGATCGCAAAATTTGATCTCTCCGGTTTTCTCAGAGGAGGGTGCAAGCTTCAGATGACCATCCCGGTACGCCCCAGCCCCCGTCTCAACCTTCAGCGAGGGTCTAGCCACTCATTGTTAGTGCCTCCTGGTAATTATATTGACACGAACTGCGAAATGACGGTAACGTTTGAAATATGGCGCCCCCTGGACGTGCTGATTCCCGGCTGCTTCTCATGGAAAACTGATTCTAGTTCTCAGACTAGGCAAACTTCCAAAGTGCCCTCTTCAAAGTCATTCCACAAGAAAGGGAGTTCAAAATCTTCTTTTCAGAGGCCTTCGTCGAAGTCTTCATTAGAGAAGCATCATGAAGGGTCTACTAGCACTCACTGCCCGTTCAACAGGATCGTGTATGTTGTATCGTCTCAGCGAGGAACAGGAGCACTGGATCAAGTGCTGTACAAAGTGAATGAAATTAATGCAGCCACTCTAGAGTTGGATAATCTGCCTGGTAAAGTGCAAAGGGCAGCGCTCTCTACGTACAAGCTAACAAGGTAACTGTGAGGGAGGATGTGTGTGTGTGTGTGTGTGTATGGATGCACACGTAGTGGGAGAAAAGGTAAACTGATGGAGAAAGGTAACATGTTGATGTAATATGCGTAGTGCAAAACAGTTTTCCAAATGACAAGTTGCTGATAGCATTTGCCACTGCACTACACATACAGTATGGCAGCAATCGTGTAAAGAAGCTAATTACAGAATAACCTCTCCACTGAGGGACTCCTAAGAGCAGCCTGACTCTCAACAACAACCAACATGAATTGAACAAAATGATGTACCACTATGCATGCTAAATAACCTCTGGAAGCAGACAAACTCTCTACAAGGGTCGTAATACTTGCCCCAAAGCATATATGTATATTGCCAAATGAGTTAAATAAGTTCAATTTATACATTTTCACGACAAATATATTTAGTGTACTTACTAATGTAAGTGAAGTATCAGGACAAAAATAAAATAAAATAAATAAAAGCGCTCAAACTGGTGTTGGTAAAGGGACGTCATAATTTTATTTTAATTTTTTTAACCACTCACTTCACCTCTCTGGGCAACAGGACTTACTGCTGCAGAACCAGAGAGACTGAAGGCTAGCTTAAAATAATAAATAGTAGTATTATTATATAGTGCTATGCATCAGCACAAATTGGAACTGTGCATTCATAGCTGTGTTTCATTCATCTATGTGTGCAATTGTTCAATACTTGTATTTTATCTTGGTTGAATAATGTATCATTCTATCCCTCTAACAAAAGAATACTGCCTTATAATATATTTAAAACTGGCTTCTCATGTGAGCAATCTGATTGGTCAATCTATAAAAGTAGAATCATGCTAGGCAGAATTTAGAAATTGAATTAATCAGACATTTGTTGCTATGCTATAGGCTTTAACATCAAGAATTTTTGGTTGTCTCTTAAGTTTTAGCTTTTACTACATTATATAACAATTTAGATTTGAATATTGTGAATCAGCAATGTTTAGGAACCTTGGCCTTGATTAACATCCTTGCTAGGTTTGGATACCACAACTCGAGGTCTCAGATTTCTAAACGCAGCAGATTCACAATATTCTAAGCATAATTATATACTATGTATATTATTATTATATACATACATTATAATATGCATACATTATGGGAGACACTTTCTTTACTTTGCAAATTTGTGGTGCAAACAGAAAATCTAGATTGTGTTCCCCTGGGAGAATCCTCTCTCTCTATATACAGTGTGTGTGTGTGTGTGTGTGTGTGTGTGTGTGTTTTCACTGTATTTATATATTTTCCCTCATTGTGTATCCTCAGGGACCAGCTGCTTGCCAGCGACGTCATCACTGGCTTCCATGTGGAGGACTTCGGCCAGCATACTCTGGTACTTGAAGGTATGAAGGAAGGCGGGATAGCGAAGCTGTGGGAGGCGTGTCCCCGTCACCATAGCCAGCACCCTGGCATTGTCAAGGTCTTCTATAACTCCAAGTTTGAGTTCTCGGAACGTCTTTACGGCTCTCTGGATGTGGACCTGCCTAAGATTACACTTAGCCGACCACTGAAGGAAATATTGGTCCAGCCTTTCGTGTACCTGCAAGGCTCCATTCCTAAAGAATGCTTGAAGTGAGTAATAGTGATAAAGTATATGCTAAAATTATTTCTATAAGACTCTGTTCCACTATGTGCCTTTGGGTTGCACTTGCAGTTAGTCGATCTATTAAAGTCTAGAAAATTGTGATGTTAAATATGTATTACTGACTCCATGTTATTGTGCTTAGTAGTAAAGTTAAGTATGAACTAAACTACTTGTTTGGTGCATTTGAAGATTACACAAGACTTGTATTAATAATAGCTACAGTACATGCAGGAAATAAGTTGTTTCAGAGGCTCTTATGAAAATGAAGCTCCTCTTATCCATCTTGTCTACACAGGCTGTTGGTTCTGTTTGTACATGAAATGTATCATCTGAAAGGTTTTTGTTTTGAACTTGTTGACTTCAAAGCGACTGTTTTTTTGTTACACTCATTTGTTTTGACATGTTTTCTGTTGTTTGTTCACTACAACACGGTTGTATCACTTATTACTATTGTAATTTTGAGACTTAAAAGCAATTTATCGTAACTTTACGCATAAAATAGTACATGTGTTTTCACTATAGTTGCTCGTTCGTGGCCAAGTTGTATGTATGTATGTTGTGACCAATAATTTTGATAAACTTGAATTGTATGTATCGTCATTACTGTATACTTGGTATGAAACGATTGGTTTATTAAGAAAGTCACTTGTACTTTTCAACAATAAATTTACATTCCAGCTTAGCTTAGTTTTAAAGTGAAGTTGGTAATCCTCACGTATTTTGACTAGACCACCTACTGCTACTCCCATTAATTGCAAAGGTTGGATTACTGACGATTCTTTTTCTATTAATACAATGAAAGTAAAGTTCGGAGAGGGGCGGGTGTTGTCATAATGTTTGAAAACAAACAAGAAGAATTGTCCGTGGTAGTTGTCTCTACTTCCTAACTGATACTCTGTAACACAAGTTTAGTACTCACCCTGCGTAGCTCTAGTTTGAAACTGAGACTACATAGTGTATACATGTATATATACTGTTGTTGTATATATTTACTAGTATGCATCTGCTCTTAGCTCCGGTACGATATATCTGGCTGCTACTGTTTATGTGTGCATTTGTTTGTGTACATGTACATGTTTGCACATGTGTGTGTGTATGTGTGTGTGTGTGTGTGCAGAGCTCTGACTTGCCTTAACTGGCTGGGGCTGGTAGATGACATGCTATCCATTACCAGAAATGGTCTCTTCCCGTCAGCCGAAGACGTTTCTTCCCTGAGTCTGCACTTCTCCCTCCCAGCTGAGCTCCCCCCCTCAACAGCAATCGATGATGATAATGATGATGACGATGACGACGATGAACGTGGTCATCAAGGAAGTGACAGACGTTCACGTGGCTCGAAGAGACAGGAAAGGTTTGGAGTGTCCCTGCGGCCCATGACCCCCCAGGTGGTCTCCCAAGGTCGCATAAGAAGGGTGTGGACTCCTCTGGAATTAGATAACCCAGAGTTTGTGGCTTACCTGCGGAAGAGAGAGAAATTCAAGAAGGATTTTCTTCGCATCAATATTGTAAGTTGTTTAGGAAGTCAGTCATGTATGTACTGTGTGAGGTGTGGTTTTATTCAATGCGAGTTAATGGATACTGTAGAGTGGTCCCCAGCATATGGACCCCATCATTTGGTCTGGGAGGAGACTTTGTAGAGATTTTATTTCAATGTATGCATATGTGAATGTCTGTGTGTGTGTGTGCATCCACGCATGTGTGTGTGTGTGTGTGTGTGCATGAACAAGTGTTTTTGGGGTGTGTTTTGGTAGATATGTTTTTCTTCTGTCACATTTGAGACGTCTGCCTTTTTATGTTTACTGCCACGAAGCTTTGTCAGTTTGTTAAGCTTGGTTTGACCCAGCCCTTGACATGACCACTAAGATATAGTGCATCAAAGCCCAGCCATCTGCTGAGGCTACTTTTAAATTAGCCATTTTAGTCAGGGGGGAATCAACATCTGTCCTTCTATAATTGTCATGTCTGAGTTAGTAATTGCTTGTGGTATTGTAAAAAGCTTCTACATAATTGGACGTTTAACTTATTCACCTCATAGGAGGTGGGATATATTCACAGCATGTAAGGATAGGGCAGATCTTAAAATGAATAAATTCTACTTACCAATGCTAGATTTTGCTGTATGCAGATACCTTTGCCATATACGTAATACATAGCCCAAATGTGATTTGTTTTTGTTCTTTTTGTTATGCTACATCATTTGTAGCCTTCAGGTAATATTTGTATTTCTTCATTACTACCGACTGGGTTTATCTATGTATTTCAAACCACACCCATTTCAATACAATCGTTTTAAATACAATTGCCTACATTATTTTTATTTTATTTTGGGGTTTTATTATAGTATCATCATTCTACATCAAATCAGTGCAAATAAATAATATACTATCATGTTGTTTTTAATTTTTCTAACTTCAGGAGGAGAAGGCATCCACATTTTTCTTACATTGAAGCCATTCTTTTTATTTTTTTATTTTTATTTTAATTTTATTTTTTTATTAATAATAAATGAAATACATAGGCTTTAGCATCAAAGGGCACAACAATTTATGTAGGTTAAATCTACTCTTTCCTCAGTCTGAAATGTTTCTTAATTTTTTTCTTCTTTTGTTAGAACAACTGTGAGATGATTTCTGAAATTTCTCAGCACCACAACATTGAGCGTTACGGGCACACTCGTTCTTCCACGGTACCCATGGCAACAACACGCCCACAGAAGCTCCCACCTCTGCGTCAGACCCCTACGGTGCACAACTACAGCACACAGACATACAATTCCACCGAACTTTACATGCAGCAGTTGAGGGAGAGACTGGATCACAGGAAGAGATACACTTTCTGTCAGGATTACTTCCATCGGTCTTTGTCACCTGTGAAGTGCGAGGTCAAGACCAAGTTACTCAGGTCAGTGGAGTGAGAGGTAGGGAATGTTCAGTTTGTGTGTTTCTGTTATCTATTCATAATGGGAAGCGAAGGTAGTAATTATAATTTCTAGCTGAGTTTCAAATGGGGACACTTTCATTTAGTTTGTTTTAATTCATTTAATATAAATGTTGGCTTGTTGTTTATTTATTTATTTATTGAGGTCATTTTTTTTTAAACATGTTTTTTAAGAATAGTTATACAACCTTTGCTGTTTTATTTTTTTCAATTGGTTGTTTAATTTTAAAAGTTATATATTTTTATTAACCTCACGAAAGCTTACAAAAGATTGAATTAAGTATAATGGAGTCAGTGGCATCATCAAAGAAGCCCATGATTTGATCAAATTAGTGCTTACATCTAGTACCCAAGAGTCTTAATGGCTCTTGACAGTGATTGAAGAATCACTGTACGTTCAAGAAGCACTGGCCTTACATAATTACTTCCCATTAAACATAGTCACAGCAGAACAGGTGCCAACTGGACCGACTAATTAGAAAGGAGGAAACTGAAGTTAATCAAAATATAATTGAGAGCCCTTACTTTACACTTCTAGAACAGTTCCCCCAAATACTTGGGGGACACTCCTGCTCCACCTGCTGGAGCAGCCAGGGCTTCTGGTGTATTCACTGGTACAAGGCCAGCACAAAGCTGAGAGCACATTACACTGTTACCTTGGCTGTTCAGAGATATTGGCTTCTAGGAAATTATTCAAAGTAGGAAGTCGCTGTGGAATTTTGACGGTATGTTCAGGAACAATTGTGGGACTCAGTGGTATGATGATGTGGGCCTAGGGTACAGTTGAGTGGAAGTGTAAGAGGAATACCCTAGTACATACATATTTCTCCAATAACCATTCAGTAACTTTGGAATTTTCTTATATCATGAATTGTAGCATAATTATCGAATAAAGTACCAAATACACATCCTTCCTATCAAAGGTATTATAGTATTTTGATGACAAGCTAAATTTTAAGCTTCTGTGAAGATGTATACCATAGTGAAATGCTTTGTAGAGAGCACAAAACCAGTTTTCTTCCTCTCTTTCCTTCAGTCACAACTTGCACGCCATTGGTCGTCTCTTGTTATGACCACAGCTCTGCTGGTATTTTCTCTGGTGAGAGGGCTTGTTGAAATACTTGTGCTAATTAATGGGTATAATTCAGTCTAAATTCACCAGAGCTGGACTAACCAGAAGTCCACTTCATGTTACAGTCTTACTTTATCTTGAGGCTAGTTGGGGAACTATGTACCTGGTTATAAAGCGCAGGAGCCAGTCATTCTTGTGATAGTTGCCAAGCCCATAGTTTTGACTATGTTATACATCAAAACCAAATGCAGAGAACTGATCAGTTGCAACTGCTGTAATTTCAAGTGGTTGTACACATTTTCTCTTCATTTATTTCTCAACTAATCGTCATTGAAGTCAAACAGCAGAAACTAAGTTTTAATTTATAAGTTAATATTGCTAGAAAATCAATTTTATAAAAGTTCCTATAGTATAGCAATTTTTAACTAATTCATTGATGATATTTGAATGTAACAGTAGTAGTAGTAGTAGTAGTAGTAGTAATTGCATACTTATGACACAATATCTGATTGGTACATGCATACATGTACATGACTGCACACATGCTTGTATGCACATACATACATACATATATACATACATGCATATATGTATACATGCCTTTCCTGACATTCCATTACAAACCAGAATTATGTTTTTTTTAAATTTTCCCGTAACTTCCATGATAAGGTTTTATTCACCTACTGTGATAAACCATCTCCAAATAACTTACAATATTAACTTCCTTGGCACTAGTTGCATGCTACCACTACCCTCCTGTGCCCAGAACCTAGCCGCCAAACCAGCTGATGGTAAGCTGGATAAGCAAGTATCCTCCTCATGACAAACATTCCAAGCTCATTCAAGTTGCCCTTTAGTCCTCAACTGACACTACACAGCTGGAAGCTAAGCGACTTTCTGTGTTAGCCTACAGTTGGCACTTGTCCCCATTGGCTCCTGGATAATTTAATTTGTAGCTACTATAACTGGTTTTTCTCCTTTTCTTTCTGGGTGTAAAGTCTCAAAGGTAGCTTTGGGTGTTGGGTTTGTGTTAACTAATCATAGATAAGATAGTTGTGATGTGTAATTTTATAGCTTCGCAGGTTGTGGTTTATACTATATTGGTTTTAGTTGCTTTACTCACTTTGTCTTTGAGGTTACACTCGATGCCCTTTGCCCTTTAGAAATGTCTTATGGTTTTAAAATAACAATAAAAATAAAAACCTTGTGTGTGTGTCTTGTGGTATGCTTTGTTGATTCCATTTTAAAGGAAAAAATCTATTTTCAACTTTGTCTTCACATTCTCACGTTTGTTGTGTCTGTAAACAATACTTTATATTAGTAAGTTAATGAGTAAATACTAGCTCTGAAACGAAATATTATTTTATGTAATGTTTGGTGATACTTGTATTTTGTATTTTCTAGGGAGCAAAACAAGAACGAGTGGCTTACTAGTGAAGGGTTCGTTTACCCAGGGGTTCCCTCAGCGATGCAGTCCAACAAACCATCCCTGACACCTACTCCAGCTAGGCTACAAGAAGTTGACAAGGTTTGTATATATAAGAAGCTTACTACTAATGTTACCTTGGTTGATATAAATATTTTTTTCACAGGATAAGGTCTAAAAATTTTATTTTTTAAATAGAACTACTCAGAAGCTGAGTGTAATCAACAGATAATAATGTTGTATATATACCATGAGGTCAGTCAACCTCAAACTCCCTAGCTTGTGTGGTTAATTCTTGAGGCATGTACAAAGCATTAGCTTGAGTGACCTTGGGTTAGGAGACTTGGCCACAACTACGGAATGGTGGTTGTAACCTCCATCTGCTTCCTCCTTACCTCCTGTACTCGGAGCACTCCACGCATCTTGTGGTTCTGTAGCCTAAGACAGAGAAGGTCCTGGAGATGAAAGTGCTGTGCAAGCCATTAACAAGACCAAGGGATGGTCCTTCAACACCAGAAGAGAACAAAAAAAAATTTTTTCGGATATGAAGTCACAATTCCCCTTGCTCGAAAGACAAATGCCAACTTCTACCTTCTTTCATCCTCTTCTTTCCCCCTGTCATATGCACTTTTAGAATCGAAAAATATGTTAATTGCATTTTTCTGATGTACCTAAATTAAAGGTTAGCATTCACTCTGAATCCTATTGGGGCCCATCTCTTTTATTCAGGCCTTACAAAAAGCTAAGACCAAATCTGCTCTGTCAAGTATCTTTTAATTCCTTCAGAGCAATTGACACACTCATAAACTCCTTGTCTAGTTGCTCTGGCAATGTACCACATGACTCTGTGTGGGCCACTCTGGTTTCTACCTATGCTTTGACTTCCTGTGCTGCCAACTGTTATATTTCATTAGATATCCACAGCTCCAACCCACAGTGGGTAGCCTTACTGCTTCACTGTGCAGTCTTGGTGGCTAGCTATGCTGACCCTGGGGGAGATTTTGTGGCTATTGGAGTTCTTGGAAGTTTTTCCCACATACTTATGAAGGTGCTTTGCTCTGGCCTTTGATAGTATCTGAGTAACACTTGAGTTGAAAATTACTTTTCTTTTAGTTGCACTCATTTTTAATGATACGAACATGAAACAGAAATTCAGGAATAAATGGGCTAGCACTTAATGGGGTCAATATTATTGTTCTGTAATTTTTAATGGTCGTAACATCTACATCCACATTTGGCACAGCTTATATCTACACACATTTATTGACTGAAAGATATTGTACGCTTTCTATCCCACCATCTCCAATAATTATTTTTACATGTTATATTTGTACATATACAATTAGTTCTTATGTCTTCAAGTACTACCTCCAACTGATGGACTAATGCTATTGTACAGTTGGTAACATTTTTTTGCTAGTAATGCCTTCAAATAGAAACTAAATTTCCGATTCTTGGCAATTGCTGTAGGTCAACATAGAAACCACACTGTTCCAGCTCTTAATAGAATTAAAAGTTCTTTGTTTTGTTGTTTACAAGCTCCACGGTACAGTTATCGAATGCATGATGCAATTATTTCAACCACAGCCGATTCGGATGGGAAGTTCTTTTGAGAAAACTTGGAGGAATGGCTAGACTGTGTTTGTTTGCTGCATTGATTGTAAGGCAGTGAAGCTTTGTTAGGAAAGTGTTTTGACCATGTTGAACTATCTGTTAATTCTATCAACTGCCTTAAGGGATAGCTAAATCAGCAAAAAAAAAAAAAAAAAAATTCTTTCAGAATGCCCAGTGTAATTTCAAGGACTTTTTGAAATATTATTAAGTCAAGGTTTTTATTGTTCTGCACTGCATTGACTAAATACAGCTTAATTCTGTGCTGATACCCAGAACATATGTATGAATCATAACAGTCAATGTATCATTTAAATAGTTATTTATTCACATAACTTAAAAATCTTGAATTATTGATACCTCAACCTTATCTCCACGGACTGTTCCACCATTGTTTCCTTCACACCATATCACTGTGAGTTCCATCCTGGCAACCACAGGAAACCTTAGGAATGTCTCCACATGGCAACCATTATCCATGTCACACAGTGTGTTATCATTGCCCAGTGTGTGTCCAAACCCTCTCGAGTTCCCAGGTGTGATGTGGTTTACGCCAGCCAGTGATTATCAGCAAGTTCTGTACGCCAGCAGGCCAGACTGCATTCCACAATTGGGGTGTGGTCAAACCTTGTACCACTGACAGACTTAGCAAATTAATTGCTCTCGGTTTAGTGGAATATTAGTTCGTGGAATATTTATTAATTCGAGTTAATTTGAATCAGATTATTTTAATCATCCAATATTAGTTATATGAAGGCAAATTTTATTATTAAATGGAACCAGATTTCATCATTACTAATATTTCACTCCAAATTGGACGCGTCTTTCTGTCTGGAGCCGGGCCCACTAAAACACGTGTAACCATCTCCTACCGATATTCATAAGCAGTTAAAAAAGCAACAATGCGTACTGTTTGAACTAGTAGTGACCCTTAGGTTTATCGTGGGACCATCTTCATACCTGGAGTACTCCATTGTCTAGGGCATGCTGGTGCAATCAAATATTTTACACCAATTAGCACTTCTCGACCATTGTATTCACACCACAGCTGCGAAATAGGGAGAGTCACTCATTTCGTCATTCTTCATTCAGCAACTGCCTGCCACATTGTCGTGGCCGTCAGCTGAGAGGGTGACATTACCTCAATAATTTGCTGGCAGGTATCACAAAGCAAGGGGAAGGATGATTTCAATGGCCGTAGGTCAATAGTTGGGTCATCCTTTAACATGAGCTCACCATGGTAACATGTACATGTCTGAACTCATTAAGTCACATGTGCATGTGTGATCTCAAAGGGTTATTACTAGAAGCTCAATGTGCATCATTTGTAGCAAATGGAAGTCCTGGCATGGACTAGTGGGCGTGTCTTGTGAGGCCACTGCTAGCAGTCTCTGTGATCACATCACTGGCAAAGATCACAGCTGTAAATTCATTTGCTATAGGATTTTTAAATTTCAGATTCATAATTTTCAACGACAGAATAAATTATGCTCAACTACTGCACCGAATAGCATGCCAGTTTCTCATTCAATGATGTACACTTGGACAGCTGGACACAAATGCAATACAGTACAGTTTACAAACAGACTAACCAACCAGTCAACGTATGTGATTTAATTTTGTTTAATCTATGGGCTTTTTATTTTTTTCCATAAGAAGCATTTCTTATGTAATACTGCACCAAAAGCATGCGTTTTTTTAGTCCAGCTTTTAGGCTGATTAGCTAATATCAAGTGCCTGTTTTCTTTATTAGTATACACATGTTCTGTGTAGGATTTGTGAATAGACTCTTACATGCAGTTCATATCAGTGCAGAGTACTTGCACTATGATAGGGTGCATTCAGTGGTTAAACACTAAGCAAAATTTAGACTCTGAGAGTTTATGTGTACCGCAAGGTATACTACATACATATTGGAGGATGACAAAAACTTGAGTAAACATGTAGAATGTAATTTGTCTTGTGTATTTAGAAAAGACAAGGGAAAGTGAAGATACTGTGTGTGTGTGTGTGTGTGTGTGTGTGTGTGTGTGTGTTGACAGTTGGCACTGACAAAACAGGTCAGTCAATAAATTTCAAAGAATTATTTATATTTTATTACTGTGGAACAACTGTATACAAAAAGATGCCTTGTCTTTGTATTTTACATCAGCCCATTTATAAAAATATATATTCCTTGTAATATGAAAAATTGTCATAGTGAGTCATACTTTTCCAGGTTTTGTTGTTGTTATTGTTTTTAAAGCAAAAAAAAAAAAGAGCAAATAAAGCAGCACTCAAACTGGAGTGATTAGAAAGACTTCTCTCAATTACTGGAATATTTTAGTGTTGGTGTTGTAATAGATAATGCATTATTACATACTAGACTTAATTATTGATCACATAATTGCTCCCAGGAGCCCGTTCCCATGGGAAAAACTAAGAAAGAATAAATGGATCCATTAAAAGCAATCCCATCTCCTAAAAATGCCAGGGAATGCAGGCAATTAACTCACTAATATCATTATCCAACTAGGGCCCAGGAAATAGGGCAACAGAAATGAACTTTGTATATAAGCTTACACCACACAGGAACTTTGTAAACAACCCCAGACTTTAGATACAAACCCACTAAGCACCCACTAAGCGATAGAACCGCCCACCTAAGGGGGAAGGCACTCCAATGGCTGCCTGCCTAATGGCCTGGTGAGACTTGTAGACAGCCTAGAAGCCTATTGTTGGAGTGGTGTGAGAGATCACATGACCCAGCCTGCCAGGGGGACCAGGTGCTTTGTCACGAACTACCCAACTAAAACCAGTACAAAGGGAGAATTAGGCCAATTAAAATACCTCCCCATGGACCAATAGCTTCGCCTGTGGTGAGCCGTTTATTCTAGGTGGAACAGTGTTTGTTTAGAGAAAGACACTTCAAGTTTAGTCAAGTCCAAGTGTACTCTTTAGCGGCACAGCAAGGCCAGTATGTATTGGCCATATAACAAACTGAACGGAAACAGTGTCACCTTATCACAGCTCAACGTTCTCCCCATACATGTGGTGCAATACACCCTTGGAGCATATGTTATATATTTCATTAGTCATGTGATTCTCAGAGCACATGTGTGTGCTGCTCAGTTAGAGGCACTCAGTAGATGCAAGTCTACCAGTCAGTCAATTGGTTTTTATCCAACAATAGAACTGAATGGTCTAGGCTTCTTAATTGACAACGATTGTGACATTTAACTGTATCTAAATTAAAAAAAAGCAACAAAAAAAAAAAAACAAAAAAAAAAAAAAGAGATTGCACAGTAAGTATCACCTTGACGTATCCTTGCACTTGAACTGTAATCATAATTGATTGCCAATTTTGTTCTTATCAGTTACTGAAATGAAAACAATTGTTAAATATCTATCTTTCTCTCTCTCTCTCTCTCTTTTGAAAGTAATCAATAATAATACCTAATATATAGCCTAATAGAACACCACCAGTATTTTTTGTCTCAAGTAGTCAATTAGTTATAAATTTATATTCATTTTTCATCGTTCCAATTCTGTTTTACTTTTCGTAGCCATTTGAAGACAATTTATTGCACTGGAACAAACTCCGCCCCACAGTGGACAGGTGAGTGCCGCCATGCTGTCAGAATCAAAGGTCACTCTGTTCCTGTCATAATTAATTAAACTGTCAATTTGTAACGTGTCCGACACATCTGGTGCTGGTAAGACGTGTGCCAAGTGGTCTCCAATTGAGAGAGAATGTAAAGTGAAATTGTGTTCGGAACACGAGGAGTAGCTGATGTTATACCATAAGGGGATTCACCATACCTTTAGAAATCCACTCCCCCCCTGCCCCCCTGTTGAATCTGCTATACACAGTGATATACTACCAACTGTCAATCTATGTTATTGTTAGTACACTATGTTGCCATGGTGAGTGTTGTTAAACATAGAAGTGATGCATATGTGACCGTGCATGCAAGTTTTTTACGTGCAACAAATGTTTGCTATTGTCTGGTATTTTCAGATCTGTATATATCCGAATTGAAATTGCCCATAGCTGGCGGAGGATTATTTGCAATATACACAGAATGCTTGTTTTGTTTGTTGTTGGTGTTGTTTTGTTGTTGTTGTTTTTAATAAGGAAAGTTTATTAACATCATGCTAGTGTTGTGAATCAATACATCTATACATTAATTATAAATTAGTCCACACATTTTAAGTACTAGTCTGAAATAACAGCTGTTGTAATCAGTTATTAGTTCTGATAGTCTAGACGTCATTTCTCTAATTTATATCTTGTGATGAAATGTTTCGCTGAAATGAAACTGTACTTAGTATCAATTAGTCTTCTCATTTTACTTGTTGTGTTACTGGAGTAATCCATCTTGGCCAACTTACCGAGTAAAACCTGGCAAGGAACTGTGGGGTACTACAGAAACCGAAGAAGCGTATGTGTAACATACTCACACAAATGTACTTGTGTCTCGGAAAATAGAAATTTTTAGGGATATATTTCAAATGTTATTCATTTTTGTTATGTTTTTTCACCTGAATTTATACTCCTGTGACATTACCACTACACTAAATTCCAATTCCTTTCATTTAGCAAGGTTTCAGAGGTAGGGGCGCCCTGGGATTCCCCCCCCCCCCCCCCCCCAGAATTTCATGAAATAAAATTAATAATATTTACTACTTAATGGTATTCTGTGGTTATGATTTATAATGGTATTCTGTGAGTTTGTTGTTTGTATATATCTAATAGTTGGTGAAAGTTCACTTCAGTTAATTGAGGTCCTTCAATTGCAATACACATTAGTCTTCCAAGATTGGTGTCACTAATTCTAGACCTGAGACGATTTTTAATTAAATGGGTGTGGTTTCAGCAAAATTGGGTGTGGTCAATCAAACGTGTGCCCCCCCCCTTCCTACTCTTCCCCCCCCCCAGAAAAAAATCCTGTATGAAACCCTGTTTAGTACTGTTTTATTGTTCAGTTGTTCACGGCTTGCTGTGATTTCCAAGTGAACCAATCAATAGTTTTTTTTTATTATATGAAATTTGACCATTTACATTGTTTGTTGTTGTTGTTTTTTGGTTCTAGAACATTAAAATTTTTACTTTATTTTTATATGTCACCTACTTAGCCTCTTAGCCTATCCAGACTGAAGTTGATTATTAAATTAGTCCTCATAAAGCTTTAAAATTGCATTTGTCTATGGCTTTGTTAGTAGCCAAGACACCATGTGATTTCATTGGACCGCTTCATTCTGCATTCCTGAGATCCCCTTTATAAAACTTATTTGTAGCCAGATATATTAATTTAATTAAGAGAGAGCCAGTTAGAACATCTAACCTGGAGAAGAAGCCTTTGGCCAGGAAAAGGTGGGAATATGGGAAGGACTCGTGTATAGTCTCCAATAGCTAAGGTGGGAAAACTGAGAAGGACTCGTGTATAGTCTCCAATACTGGTGGCAAGCTAAGCTCACTAAAACCGTGAAATCATTTCAACAGATCCCCCTTCCGTCTAGACCATTTTGTCGAGCTTCTTTAAGAAGGCCTGGCTGTACTATTCATTTGAAGGCAGTAATGTACAGCTTTGTCTAAGTTCTATGGCTAGAGTGCAGTTTCTCAGTGTTTATGTGGTCATTGACTTTAAATTTTGGCTTCCTTGCATGAAGTTGTAGAATCCTTCAGAGCTTCCTTTCATGTCAGCCTTTTCATTTAAATATAACAACTCTATAAGGCTTGTTTACTTATTATTGTTGTTCTTTTGTTTTCTTGCTGTCATCAATTGATTAATGAGAAAAGCATAACTTGGCAGTAATAATTGGAGTACTTGAAAGTACACTTTAGAAAGGGAAGTCGAACAAAGGCTAATATAGTTACTGGATTCTATCAGCAATTAGTCCACAATACCTTGACTTACAGAACTCTGAAATTCTCCAGTCATATGCAATGCAAGGGTTATAACTCCTGTCACTTCCAACCTGATGAATACATGTTACATCAGCAACATACACACGTGGTTTAATAGCTGTGACAAGAGCTAAATGTTGTGCTACAGTCTAAGTTAATTTCGTGTAATCAGTATGACAATGTGGATATATTATATTTATTCTTCTTCTTCTTCTTTTCTTATTATTATTATTATTATTATTATTATTATTATTACTATTACTACTATTATTATTACTATTATTATTATTATTGCATTTATGACTAGTGGTTTTAAACTTTAATAATCAAGGATATTATTATTATTATTATTATAATATTATTCCAAGAATAAATTTGTTAAACCTCTATATCTCCAGTTACAAAAAAAAAGCAGAGAAGTCATATTTTTTTGTTATTCATTTATTTGACGTCACATTCATTTTCATTTCCTGTCGTAGTACGCAATTCAGTGTTTATCCAGGAGATGCCTGTGTAGTTATTTATGTTGAAAGCTGCGAGTTGACCTCACCAGGATGTGATGGTAGTGGTGAGACTTCCCTGTTAGTCAACAACTTGCAGCTTGCTGTGTTTATCATAAATGAACCCTGTCACATTAACTATTCTGTTGTCATTATGAATAGCCACAGAGTGAAACAAAATGCTATGGGAATTTATCATATTAGTACTGTATTTAAACAATTTGTGAAGTTTTTTTTACTGGGTTTAGTATATTTATTTCAATGTATACAATTCCAATTGTTTAACTCAAGAATGGCACTGTGACTATATGATATTATTTGTTTCAGAAAGCAACTTCTTGTTACTGTTATTTTCCCAGTATCAAACTTTTTTAATTGTGTATTAAAACTCATATTCAATAATAACAGTGCATAAAAGTTCTTTTCAGTTTAGAAATTGCTGTGTGCACTTGATAGTAGACCTGTGGCCATTCAGCTGATGTTACTTATATTTAGTTTGAGTTTGTTTGTTTTTTGTTAAGTTTTGTTGTTGTTTTCTTTTTTAGGATGCATTTTAGCGCTGCTGAGCACGATTTGGACTTTGACCTGTGGACCAGGCCCCAAGAGAACCCAACAACCCCTGGCCATGTGATGAAGTGGACTTTAGAGAAGGAGACTATAGCAGAAGAGAAGGAGAAGAAGAAGGGAGAGAGGATGGAGTGGGAACAGAAAGTAGTGGTGGATGACACCACCTTACGCACGTTCAGGTAATGTGGACAAGGAAACTGTGAGTGTGTGTGTGTGTGTGTGTGTGTGTGTGTGTGTGTGTGAGAGTGTGTGCGTGTGTGTGTGATATTCATTTGTGAATGTTTGCTGTGGGTTACTTTATTATTCACGCATTGTTCAGTAGTCGAATACAAGAATGTGATCTTCTAAATAGTCAGGTCGGAAGGAATAGTTAATTTGTAGCTAGGAACTTTGAGACTTGAGTAGACAAGTAGGGGTACCTATGCTTAGTAAGTGTTGATAGAGTGTGAACTCTGACACTAGGAGTCCATGTTTGCGTTTCATTACAGCTGTATCAATGGTTGTAGACGTAACCCACAAAAACAGCTTAGTTTAGCCGCCCACTGCTGATTCTGACCCTTCCCACCGTACTAGTACGCTGCACTACACATGAATGCCCATAACGAAACACTCAGATGGCATCTTTTTCTAATTATAAATTATTATTGCTATTATTTTCCTAACAATATGAGAAGTTCTCATATGGATTGTGTTCCTTGATTAAGTACTTGGTGCCAAATTCTGAATTGGCTCTGCCCACAGGCTATTTACTTGCAGTGGGCAAGTATCTTAGCCTGAAAGCACACTTATTTAGCCACTGGGACATGGAGCTTGCCCGATATATGGAGTGTTCTGGAATGCTCTCTTTGTTGGATTGTGAGAAACATGGAGGATAGGCTTTAACAATGGCACTCCAACATGTTGTTTTTTTTGTTTAAGTAAATCCCACAGAAGTAAATACTCTTTTAGAAGGCCAAGTATTGTTACTAAATAAGTTGAACACATTGTGTAGTGATAGTTAAATAACTGAACTAGGAATTGTGAACTTTTTTTCCCAGTTACATTGCATTTGCTAACCTTGAACCTCAACTTGCTCCGGATGGGACCAGTGGGTAAAAGTCCATGCAATCTTGGTATTGAGCAACATATCCCATTTCTTAAACACTTTAATGAAATTATGTCGTTCAATTATGTTATTATAAATGGCCTCATTATCTATTTAGCAATATTGGATTGTTGATGTCCAAATTACACAATCACTGAATTTTTTTTTTTTTTTTTTTTTTTTTTACAGGGCCAACCCAAGGACAGAATTAAAAGGTAAAGCTCCCACTAAGACAGAAGCTCTCCAAAGTCTGCTCAAGGATCCCCCAATCAAGAAAGGGTTTCGGGACATATACCCTGTGGATGTCCCGCCTCTGTCAGTGGTCCGGTACCCCCAGTTGGACCCTTACCTCGACATGATCGCCTTGGAGCATGAAGATGAGCCTCCGCTGGGTGGGTTCAATCCTGGTCCCTTTGAGAGCACCAGCTTAAAGATGAGCTGCAATCACATCCCCTGCCTTGGAAGGGGGCAAGAGGAAATCTCGAAGACAACCTCGTCATCAATGGCCTTTGCTGGAAAGGACTCCATGAAGTAAGTACATGGAAGTACATGTTTTTTTGTTTGTTGTTGTTATTGTTTTTTTGTTGTTGTTGTTGTTATTGCTGCTGCTGCCTTTTTTTTTTCTTTTCTTTTTTTCCTTTTTTTTTTTCCTTTTTATTTCCACTTTTGCATGAAAGATATCAGGGCTCAGTAAGATTGTGTGTTTTAGTGGAGTTACACCTGAATTTCTGGGGTCCTACCTTTTGAAATTTCTGCCTGTTTATAATCTGTCTGGTTTGTTTGTTTTTTTTGTGTGTGTGTTTTGTTGTTGTTGTTTTTTGTTTTGTTTTTGTTGTTTTTTTTGGCAATTGCATGCACTCGTTGTTTATTTTTGTTTGAGCGTAACCAAAGTTTTCCTTCAGTCAGTGAAACGGAAAGATAGTCTGCGTTATTGCAGACTTGCACCTATAATAATTACAGTGTGTGTGTATTGGGTAAGCAGTAGCATGTTGACATCACTCAGCCGTTTCCTGCTTATCATATTCCACTGGTCTTATGCAAGACTCGCATTGATGAATATCTCAGTCATGGTTTGTGGAGTAGTCAGCTCTTTGTTCAACAGTTTGTCATCTCAAGGTCCATAAAACACAGTTTGTGTTGGCATCTTGGACTGTTGGTCTAAAGCCTCTGTGGATACAGTTTGAGTCAACCAACAAATCCCAGATTGTGCATTACTTTTATAAACCACCATATTTTATAAAATAATAAGTGGGATTTATTCACTAATTAGATTATTGACCGTAGCAAATCATTGTATTCTTCTGTGCTGTGCATATAATATTATGCTAAACTAAATCAGCAAATTCACAGTGTTATTTTTCTTGTTTGTTCAGTTGATTTCTGAGTGTCTTTTGGGCTGCAGATTCTGGTCTGTTTCACCACCAGTGCTACATAAGAATTGTTCTTGTACATAGTTTTAGTAACAGACTAGATTGCATGGTGAGTGTAGCATAGCTTGACAGGAGCATCTACCAGCTATTTAGAGAATTTTGTGTATGGTCAGTCACAAGCAGCCAAAGACTGGGTTAGACTTGCATTGTGTGCACTTGTATGAGAGGCCAAATACTCCCCCCTTGGTGGTCCACTATCACTGTCTGGTACATATAGGGGGAGTGTCACCTGACCCTCAACATCTTTTTCTGTGGAAGATACACTGCACTAGTTGTCACTTAGGTACCCACCTGAGTCAGGTCAGCTGGACTAGATCTATCTGTAGAGCTGAGGAAAATGTTGACCTGTTTAAAAAAAAAAACACAGATAGCAAAAGGAATGTTAATAGGTGAACTTCACTGGTATGCATGACTGGCCTTGGGACAAGAAAGAAAGAATCCAGAAGTACAGTATGCATTCCATTTGAGTTACTTTCTGTTTGATGTTAGACTCAGTACAGTAAAAATATGTTTTTTTGAATTTGTTTGCTGGGACTTCAGAAACCCTTAGCCTAAGATTTCCAAAGCAGCCATCACGAGCTATGCACATAAAATATCATTTTTAATACAAATCCTGAGCAGGTATAGTTCATTTAAGGCAGCAGTGTGCACCAGTAGTCATATGCTATACATTTTTTTTCAGTTGACTCATGCTTCCTGATGGCAGTCTGACATGCTTGAATAGTCTAGCACTGCTGTCTGCTTCCATGTAGGGCCTTTTTTCTGGCCTGAAGCTATTGTCTTCAAAGCCAACGATTTAATTGTAATGTCAAGTTGCCGGTGTTCGAAGGAGAAAGTTCACGATGAGGTCATTTGAAATAACAGTTGTGCATAGGTTAGTACAAGTTACAAGTCTTCTATGGACACGCCCCCACACGCATGAGCCTATCTGTGAGATTTTGCCCATATTTTGCTACTCCTTCGTGAAGTTACAGCCAAATAGAAAGTGCAAATAGAAAGTGCACTTCAAAACAGACGAGTTTTCTGGCAGATTCCAACAGGCCCAACTTTGGCTTGCTACTTCACTTGTGTATTCCAATTCAAGCCGAGTGTGATTTATGGGAGAAAACTCCGACTTGCTTAAAATAGCACAAGTTGGGCAGCCAATGGAGAGTTGAATGGAAGAGTAAGAAGTCTGCCAAGAGTAATGGGAGGTTTTGTGCGTGGGACGTAAAACTAAACATTTGCTACGTACACCACAAACCCTCCGTATAATATCATTCAGTTTTAATTTTCCCTTATGTTTGTTTAATTTACACTCTGACTGATCATTTGTGCATGCATTGTTTGATAATGTCAAGGTACAGGTATCCATCCCATTGTGACAGAAACACCTGAATGACTGCAAGCACAGTACCCAATATCGAGAATGGAGGAAAGAGACTTGTCAGGAAGGCATACTGTGCACGTAGCTCGAGAGGAGATTTGAGTGTACTGTAGATTTAAATTAACATTTCTGATAAACTGTTCAATAGCAAGAACTTGACGTAATGTATTAGCTATACTATTTAGAGGAAGAAGCCAGGAAGATCGCTGAGAGAAACCCAAGCTACATCTATATACTACTGCAGTTGGAACGCCACCTCATAGTCTATTGTATCAGCTTGCGTATGATCCTTAGAGTGTATACATGTGAAACATGTACATTGTATGTATTTACTTCCTTTTCTACATAATGTTGAATGACATTCATACAATGATTCATTGAGCTTTTGGGTATTTTAATTACACCCAGTGTGACATGTTTCTGTCAATGTAATGGACCACATAGTTACCAGCATTCAGCATCTTGGTGGCAGACAGCTTGGAGTCAGAACATTGCTTCTTGCTTGTTTTGTTCTTGTCGTTAGACACAAAAATAGTTGCTTTGCGGAAGTATATTTAGTCTGCTACAACCGGAGAAGTCTAGCCTTGCAGGGTAAAAAGCAAACTGGCAAACATCAGTCAGTTTGATCGTGAACTTTGCACCCAGTGGTATTACGTAATAGTTGTTAATTATTGATTATTTTTTTCTTCCTTTCTGATCTAGATTACACCTCAAGTAATATCCATTATAACTTCCTTGTATATGCTATTGAAACTTCCTGGAATAAACAACTAAATACATAATCAGCACCAATTGCCCTGCAAGCTAAAAAGGCATGAAATCAACTTCATTGATCTTTATAATTATTCATCTATATGCTAGGCTGGTGATAAGATTTTATCCACATTCTGTGCAAGGACTTGTAGATTAGAAAGTAGGAGGGGGAATTTCAGTAGCAGTAGTACCCAGCAAGGAACAAAGGTGGGTGGTTATGGGTTACTATCACTCTGCCCTTTCAGGGGAAGATTTGAACAGATGGAAAACCTTCCTAGTTCCTGCTCAACTGGGATTTGTGGTCTTTCCAGAACCTTGTGTCTGTGTTCTCTTTTAAGAACTTGGAACAATCCCACTTCTGTGATAACTATACCTGAGCTGGAGAAACTTTGTGTGGCTTGCTCAGCGAATTCTTATGAAATCCTTAATTTGAAATTTTACCTGGGTTGCATAATGATATTTCCTAACTACAAATAGTCATTTTTACAATTTAAGTTGACCTGGACATTAATTTGCTATTCCATTGTAATGTTTACAGTGGCTGAGTGTTACCCTTTGGGGGAATTTCTCATGTGGGAAATCTCATATGACTGCAAGCTTTCCTTCATGTGGCCCAGTCTAGAACGGACTCAGCTGCTTTCAAAGCCCAGCAACTGACTCAGTGATTTAGTAACTAAAGCATATTTAGTAGCATTTGGTTTTGAAGAATCCCAGCAAGGCCAAGATAAATATCTGAGTCTCCCCTGCCAGCAGAGCACATGCTGTCATTTATGAATTCAGAGTCTGTGTTTCCTGCTGGCTTGCTTCGTAAGGATGACTTAAGAAGTCCAGCACAAATTGCTTCCATATACATACAAAAGAAATCAGAAGGAATTAGGTCGTGATGTCATGGGAAAGGTGTATTGTTATGGTTTAAGACATTTTAGTATTTCTGGAAAAAATATATTCTATGCCAGAGTATTGAATGCTTTCAACTTTTTTTTATAGACTTTAATTTTTCCTGCCAGCTTAAATAAGACATTATAAATATATATATGCTTTTTCTACACCAGAACACTGACTAAGGCTTTTACTGAATTAATTCCTGGCAGCTTATGTATTCATTCATATGCTTTATCTACACCAGATGCACTGAATGGTTTTGACTAAGGCTATTACTGAATTCCTAGCAGCTTATTTATAACATATTTTCTGGCTTTGTAGAGCATTGTGCACTAACAAGTGACATACATGCTGCGTAGGCCACTGGCTTGGTCAGTGGATATAGGGATGTGTAGGTTGTTGTGTTTGACATTACCAATCTATGGTGTTGCCATTCGCACGTTGTTAATATGCAACACTTGGACGTGTCAGGTGGGTTTCCTCATATCTGGAAGCCGAACTTTGCACTTTTGGTATCTATCCCATGATTGTGTTTGCGTATACTAGGGTCATAGTTGATAATACTGCATTGATAGAGGCAGTGCCCACTGAATGAACTTGTTTCAGTTCATTGCGTGTGTGTATCACAACACGTAGTGGATGGTCAATTTCAGTATTGGTCAGCTCTGCCTCCTTATTGTGGACTATTTGTTACTTTGTAACAAATCACATAACTCACCACATTGTTATTATATAACACAGAACTCGTGTTGGTTGTGACCTGTGGTATGAGATATAGTTACGTCTTAGCCTGCACTTTTGTTTCATATATGTATTGAGTAGTTGTTTTTTTGTACTGTCATTTATTGGTGGTAGAACTTTGCTTTAATCTAGCATAAATTTAGCTATACCTATTAACTTTTTGCTTTTGGTTTATTTAGATAGACAGTAAAGTAAGTACATAATATAATGCATGGAGGTCATTTTATATATGTAATCTTTCTTAATATCTGACATTCATTCTACTATATCAGTATTAAAAAAAAAACACTCACTATTGCTATTTTCACTAATCATTTTGACTTTACAATAGGTTGGAAGGTAGGCAGTGAATTGGTCTCTGTATTGGTACATATATGTCATTGTCATACTGAAATAATTTTATTACAGATTTTATTGGAGTCCGGTAGACTCCAAGTCACAAGTTCCCCCGCAGCACCGCTCTGAGCACTACTGCATTCAACCTCTACCTAAAGAACCTTCTTCTCACCACCAGCAAGATGGCCAGCTGGCTTAATGTCCGCCAGTGTTGCCCCCAGTTGAACCCACACTTATCCATTCACCTGATTGGCCAGTTTCAAATTCCCATAATTTCACAGCGGTGCACTGGTTACTGTGGAGACTGCCTCTAAATCAACTATTTCTAAAACATTCCAATGTCACAACTTGAGCAGATAATGAATTTTAGTTGCACAATCATAAAAAAACAAAGACATCTTTTTTTTATGTTTATTTTCTTATATAGCTTCTGTTGCAATTACCATCCACTAACTCTTTCTGATGGTTAATTATTGGGCAAATGATTTAATTTGAAAGGCGCTGCACACATGTACTCGTGCAATGACATAACTAATTTCTCAGTGTACCAAAGAATTCCAGCAATATGAGTTGATAATTATTATATTGCTTGTGTAATATTTCCAAGCTCTTCTTTCTACCCAGTAAATAATAAATTGATTACTTGTCCATAGGAGGAGAGGAACTATTGGGTGAATGAACACACGCCAGCATGCTGAGCTCTTTATGTATTCCATGGAATCAACAATACTCAGACTGAGACTACATTGTGATTGCTAGGAAATGAGAGGGACAACACCGTGTGTATATTTCGTCTGTATTATGTTTGTAAATAGGCAAACCCTAGAGAATGACCTTTTAATTAGAGCTCCGGTAGTAAGGACACAAATTTTGTCAGAGGATGATTTCTATATGGCAGCACGCATGTGCCAACTCAAGCAGCTGGATGAATTGCACGAAATCCTTATTGCCACGTACCATCTCTTGAACACTATAGATAAACTGGAATGTTCAGTTGGAATCACTTGTTTCATTGAGTAGCTTTTAAAAGCCACTACACCACAGTAGAGTAGGCTCATAGTGCCAGTGGTCACTTCAGAGGTCTGGACCACTTCCAGCCTGCTGCTGCATAACAGAGTAGTGACCCTGCAGCAGTCCTGAGGCGCCAATTGCGGCACGCCATCATCTCCTTCCTGTTTGCACAAGACATGAGAATGCCTTCCCTTTATCAGATCTCCACATGTCCTTATCTCCCCATTCAAGGCTTGTAAACACACCAGGGAGCAAAGCATAAGGTTCCCACACAATTTACAGCCTTTGTGTACATCAGCTGGAAATGTATGGCTTGTCACAGTTTACTAATGGAGTGCATGAATGCATGTCTGGTAAGCCAGATAAACCAAGGGAAAAAAAAAAAAGGAAGAAAAAAAATTAGTCTGTAGCTAATTGCCTGGCATTATACCTCTTCTGTATTTATATATTACATGTTTTAAAGGTCAGAGAAATTGAAAATATTAAAGCAATGATCAAGTCAACAGGACGGGGAGTGATGATGAAAAAAAAACTTCAGTGATACACAATGGGGAATTGAAACAAATGAACTGTAAATGTCCAGCAAATAAAAAGAAAAAAAAAGAAATATATATAATATATAATATAAAAAAATAAAAACCATGTGTCCATGGATAAGGTTTGATTAACAACAAAGAAATAACAAAAAATTTCAGACATTGAAACAATTGCTTGGTGAAAGTTTGCAAATTTACCAGTATTAAAACTTCACAGTTTAAAAGCGAGGTAACCGTGTGGGTGTGAAAGGTGGCACTTTTATACTTCATCTTCTACTGTATTAATTCTTGGTCTCCCTCTACGAACTGTGTCATACGTATAGGCTACGTAATTTTTTGGAACGTAGCCGAAGCTACGACGGGATGTGTGCCACACCCACATCCAGCCTTTGGGGTAGTGCATGTGAGTCTGGAGGTGAAGAACATCCCCTTCCTTGATGGGGATGCAATTCTTGGAATTTGGAGCCGGAATGTAATCTTTGACAGCCGTCAAGACGTTGCTCAGACCGATCTGGGGGCGGGACTTCTGCCGATCTAGCTTTGGAGGAGACTCTGCCGACTTGTCGGAATCGGTCTTGCTGTTGAAATCAACCGAGCCTGTGCCAGATATCCTGTCGTGGTAGTGGACGGTGCCCGGCTTGACGACCTGTTGTGTCCCTCGCATGTGGTTCCTTGCTGGCTTCCCTTGCTCCGCAGGCATGGCAGCCGACAAGTTAGCCGGCGCGCAGTGTGCCGGAGCAGCTGCTTTTCCTCTCCTCTTCGGACTTTTAATTTTAGGACTGCTTCCTGCGGCCGACTTCTTTTTCTCCGTGGTTACTTCTTTACTCTTGCTAGCGATGACGTCTCCGCTACCACCAGCCTTAGCACTCTCTGGATTTTTGTCCTTTGAACTTTCACTATCCGTCCCACCAGAAGAACTTTCTATTTCAGTTGTGCTAATCTGTTCCAACCCAGCCATCGGAGGAGGCAGTGATGATTCGAGAAGTTGAGAAGACGACGGCAGCCGGCTGCCAGCTCTGCTATCCACGTACGGTTTGATGCGCTCCCTGTCATCCAACGAGTCAATGGTATTGAACCATTCTTGAGGAGGAGGTTGAGAGCGGGTCTTGCGTTGATGTTCTGCATGCTTGGCCACTGCAGTTGCAGCTGCTTCAAGAAATACCATGTGTTCATCCTTGGCTTCCTTCAAGTTTCCAGAGATTCTCTTCTTTTTCTTTGCTCTACTAACCAGTCCTGCTGCAGCTCTCTCTGCAGTGGAGAGCGGTGAGTTCTCGTTGGTTGGCAGGCCGCTGCTCGTGCTGTAGCCAGTACTGGGTCCAACGCTCACACTTCTTGGCATCGTGCTAGGTGCAGAGTCCGTGACGGGTTCAGTCTGAGTGCATGCATCAACTCCTAAGTTCATGTGACCTGGTCCTTTTCGTTTTGTGATGGTACCCCTGCCGCTGTCACAGTCATCGAAAACTGCTGCGTCAGATGTTACAGTTGTGGGGCTCAGAGTGGCTAGTAATCCATTCTGATATCGTACTAAAACTGATTTAGAAACGAGGCCTTCCACGTTGCTGGTTGTCATGACCCATGCCCACGGGCCCATACCATAATCAAGGACAATGACCAGCTCGTTTTCCTGCAGCGAGATTTCCCCTTTAAACTTAGGTGTGTAAGTCTTGGAGCATCTGAATATCCCCAAGGGTTTCTTTCTCGATTCTGGAAGAAAAACATCGTCAGGGTTGCTGTGGGATAGAGGTTCTACTCCTTCTTCCTCGATGCTTGGAACACTGTCGAGTCTATTCGAACTGCTTCTCGATCTTCTCCGCCTCACGTTTGCAGCTGCCGCAGAAGTGGTGGGAAACGTGCGCTGTGGGGTAGTAGCCACTTCAACCGACGTCACCAGAGCAGTAGGCGTGGCAGCAGTATAATAAGCACTTGTCTCGATTCTTTGTGCAGTCTCTATCGACACTGCTCTCTGCATCTGCCCATCAGTGCCGCCATCAACCGACTGCTGCTGCTGATGTTGCTGCATGAGCTGTTGTGGGGTGCAAGGACAAGAATTTCGGCAACCTAGAGGCTGCCGAAGGGAAAAGGGTTCTTGCATTGACAAGCTCCTCCTCACCGGCAGTTTATTTGGTCGATGCTGCAACTGCTGTTGTGAAGTGATTGGAGTAGAGTAGCCATTATTGTTTCCTCTTTCCGAGCCAGCTTGGACAGCTTGGGTCGAGTTGGCTATGAGGCAAGGTTGACTCTGCCTTCTGATATAGTCCTTTCGGGCGTTGGAGGTGTTTCGACGGACATCGAGGTTCTCTGATATCGTTGAGTGGATTTGAAAGTCTGACGAGTATCTGCGACTCCGCTGGGGGCGTGCCATTGCTCTCTGACCGTGAGACGAGTAGCTGGAGTTTGAAGAAGAAACTCTTATCCCGTTTCCCATAGTTGGCAAAGACTCTGTGAAATCCCTGGAATCGCCACCACCACCACGCATGCGAGGAGGCGTGAGGGCAAAGTTTGATATGACTGGAGAAGCTGGAGTGGCGGACGGCAAACCAGCGGAGCCTGGAGTGGGAGGGACACTTGGAGTGGTGACCATTTGCTGCTGATGAAGATGCCGGCGATGCTGGCTGAGTGGCGATTCCCTGAAGCCAGCGCTGTTGCCACGAGACGGAGTCCAGACCGACGAAGGTGAGTATCCTGGAGTTGTGCAGGGGACCGATCGAGAGTTCAACGAGCCAGGCACTTGCGGTGTGGCCGCCGGATTATGGTGATGGGCGGAAGAAGAAAATGAAGAACGGGTGCTTGAGTTGGTTAAAGGGATATTGCACGTGCAGCTAGGGGGAGGAGCATCTACTGCATTGGGAGGAAAGGGTCCGTAAGGGAATCTGGGCCTATGGTATGGACAAGGTTGACCTGTGGTGTTGGCATTGGCAAGCGCCAGGTTCCCGGGCCGATGTCTCTGGGAGGGGCTACGGTAATGATACGGGGTGTTGCTAGAAGACTTATAAGATGTCAGCGAGTGCTGGATTTCTGCTGCCGTGGGCAAGCATGTAGAGCGAGGGGGAAGAGCAGGAGCGTGACCATTGCTTCCCTCATTCGAGTTTCTCTGAGCTTCAGCTGCAGATCCATCAGGGCAACGAGGGACTTCATAAATGGCCTGAGACATGCCCAGCTCCGAGGCTACCTGACCCTCGGCGGAAGCCCTGCGCTCGGTCATTTCAACATCACTGCTGTTCACTTGGTGAACTTCAACGGATGTGACAGAAGAACCAGAGTGCTGGAGAGTGCCCACATTGATGGATCTGGTAGAGGGTGCTGGGCCTGCTATGTTGCCATTCTCAAGCAGCGTGGTGATAGTAATGCCATTAGCAATGTTTGTATTATCAACCTCGTTGTTATCCACTTCCAGAGTGTAATCCTTCGGGACGTAGCCCGTGCTCGAGTTGTTGCCGCGTATGTACACCCAATTTCCTTTGGTGCACACCATCTCCACAACTTGGCCTCGATGCACGGAGACTTCATCCATCGTAGCAGCGACATAGTCCTGAACAATCACCACAAACTTCTGACATCTCTCTATTTCCTTGCGGCCAGATTTGCGTTTTCTTTTCTTGTTCTTCTTTGAGCTCTTCTTAGCAGGTCCAGCACAAAACCACGGCATGATTAAATATTCCTACTTGGTCAAAACCTGAATGGAAACTCCAAATCTTCAATAGTGACTGTCCTAAAAAAAGATAATACACAAAATTCAATATTCAGTGGACTAAGCAGTGTGTGCTTTAGTAGCATCACATACTCTTATCACAACATACACAACACAACCTTCCAAAGAGCAATAAACATTCAGTTTGCTAATGAAAGCTGAGTTTACGAAACACAGCCACCAGAGTTCACCCAATGCTATTACTCTGAGCTAGTGCCATCAAAACCCAAAAAGAAAATAAAAACTTTCAGTTTGAGTCCACGCTTCAGCTGATCAAGGTCACACTAACAATAAAAATATTATAAAAAAAGTCCCTTATGAAGAAGCACTTTTTTTCTCTCACAAATTAAGGAGATGACCAGCTTGTGTGTGTATGGGACTTCCAAGTCAAAAACTTTCCAAAGAATGTAAAGAAAAAAACAACAACTAGCAGCAGGAAAGCAGGGGTAAACAAGAAGTAGAAATGAAGGGTGATGAGATGTTATGCACTCTAGCAAGCCAGCATGCAAAACAAATGGAGTTAACTGCAAAAAATAATAATTTATTCAAACAGTAATGAATAGCACTCCTAATCTTATCGCAATTAAAAGAATTTTTTAAAACAGAAAAGAATTTTTTTAAACAGACTTTGAGGTTTCAGCTTCTAAACAATGAGCACATGTTAAGTGAGTGCACAGAGAGTGGTGGTAGTGGTGACAGTAGTATTAGGATAATCAATAAATCCTCTGGCAGAATGAGCATCTGTTGCTGGTGAGGTAGGGAAACCACAGCAAGGCACTTACCTGAGTGGGACACTGATAGCTCATCAACAAAAAAAAATATTTTGGCCATACATTGTCAACTTGGTATATCTTTGAATTTTCTACAAATAACTAGCTCTCTATTTCATACAGATCCCTCCACTATTGATAATTATAATATTTAAAATTCTGTCAGTAACATAAATCATTGGGCTCCACAAAACCTCCTTGGTGGTTTTTAAATTATTTACAATCCATATGCTCTAGTTGCTGCACCAGTTAGCTTATCTAAAATTTGTTCTCTGACAATATGAAACGGTGGTTGGACGTACCGCAATTACAAGTTTCTTACAGTTGTCACAATGAATTATATTCTAATTACTAAAGAATGCAGGCTCTCGCAGGTCGCACCAACCGTCACGGGCAATAACCCAGAGGTGCAAATAGGGGATAATTAACTGTTTTCCTCACCTCTTCTCCTTGGATGTCCAAGGCGATAAAATTAGAGACGATATTACGATGCGATGTAGTGTTTTCTTCTAGGCCAATCCGACGCAAGACTATGCTTCCACTGACAATGGCTACAACTACTACGCAACTTTCGCTGCTGTCATAATTCTTTTCAAACTCAACTCGATCAAATAAAAGACAAACTTGCAAATTTATAGATCAGTTTCTGGCCCACTTACAGCAATTCAAATACTGCAACAATAGGCTGCATTCTGTATATAGATAACCGACCGGCGTATAAAAATCAATTCCAACCTTTTCTTCCGCTGAAACTGTTCCTGCGCGATTAGATCACAGTTGGCGGCGGGCGGATCGGGTCGATAATGCCACAAATTCAGCGGAAAATAATTTTCAGTTCTCGCGCGTGCGCAATGCGCCTAAAGAAGGGACAAAAAATTCCATAGCAACGACCTAACTTAGCACGCACGAGAGGAATGTGAATCCCCTAGAGTGCTTTGAATACCATCCCCCCGCTGTCAAGGCTGCAAGCGAAAAGGGACTGTCAGTGCTGTCGAGAACTCCCAGTCTTCAAAGTGACGCTGGCTTTGTGTATATGTGTCTCGTCTCTTCTTTTTTTGAGTAGTAACTGAACAGGTGTAGACCTCGCTTTACTTGGCCGGTTCACAGCTGTCTTGTTGTTCCACTGCACCGATTGAAGTTTTGGCTATTTTTCCCAAGCCGGGCGTGGAAGTGAGGCCGGCCTGTGAGCACACTTTGGCTATTTCGTCTCTCTCTTTAGAGGACGTTCAGTCAACATTTTGGAAAGATATTTGTGAAGAACAAGCTTCACCCTTGTATCTACCATTGAGGTAAAAGACAAAATAAAGGAGTGGGTGGATGGAATGGAAGTTTGTCAAAGATGTGTGAAAGTTTAACAAAAGAAAACAGAAATAGCTCCAATCAACCTTAAAAGTTTTCTCTCTAGCCTCACTGGGAGACTTGGAGTAGAGCTGGAAGATTGTTTGTATTTGTGGTGTAGCCACTCAACAGGGTAGATGGGTGTGGCACTCAAGTTTGGGTGGGCTGGTAAAGAGAACTTAACTAGGTTATGTCCTAGAGGGATATATGTTTATACTTTGTTAAGGTGTGTTTAAAGAAACTTGTGCTTTAGTTAAGATATTCTGTAGCTCTATTAGCTTGAATTCGGGCTGATTCATCCCCTCTATGATGAAATATTGAAATGAAACTATCTTTGGGGAAAGCTTTGATAATTACATAATCAATTCTTAACTTCTATTTGAATTTGTGTTTATTGTTATTTGTTTGTTGTTGTTTGTTATCAGCTACAATGTCCAGGTCATCCAAAAAGGGTGAGCTTACCTATAATGGCCAATCAAGTTCCTCGTCGAAGCAAAACAAAAAGGCAGAGTCAATGAAGCGTAAGCATTGGAGCATGCGCTACCAAGAGGCGCTCATTTCCCGTAACCGTGAGGGACACTTCTGTCTCAATGTGGAGGGCGGGGCCGAATGGGGGCTGTTTCCTCTCATCGGAGACATTCGCCAAGATCGTATCCATTACAACAAAGGAAAGGTACACTCTGGTGATCTTATTTTAGCTGTCAACAACAAGAGGGTTCCCGGTATGATCAAGAAGGACGTCATTTCCCTCATCAAGAAGTCTGCCGACCCAGTGTCCCTTGTCACAGTTAGGCAAAGTGAGTTAAATCACCAGCAATTTAGTCCTACTTATTATCTCCTCATGTCGTGTCTTTTGACCAATAGTTATCTGTCTATTGTTAATTTTTTTTTTTTTTTTTTTTTTTTTGTCCACTGAGTGACTTAAAAAAATGGACTGGTTTTGCTCCCTATATCATGTCTGTAATTGACGTTTGTCTTTACTTGCTGTTGATAACTATATCACATTGTATTGGTATCATAATTGTATTGGTATCATAAACTATAACAACAAAGTACTTAGCCTCTTTGTAAACCTCGGTGCGTGATGCATACACAAATTGATTGGATAAATATATTTATATACTCAGTAAAGATGCCAAAAGATGCTTATTTGGACATCCCATGGGTGGAGGACCGTTGTGTTATTGTACCACCATGTGTGTTTATGGGGTCTAAAGGGATGACTTGGCTACAGCGTGGCAATCCATCATCCACTGGTTAGTGGATGGGTCCCTTATGGTAGAGGTGTCTAGTATTTGTGCCGCTAGTGGAATTGGTGACCTGCAGTGTTTGGATCGGGCCTTTACTTAGTTTGTCAATCCAAGATGCAGACAACCTTTAGTTGTAAACAGCAAATAGTGTTAAATAATAGGGGCATTTTTGTTGATTGTTATTGATAGGCTGCCGAGAAAGGCTGGGTTACTTGCCCAAAAACATGCAATATTAGGTGTGTGTAATTTGGTGCGTTTTTAACACTTGTACTTTTTAACAAATTATTTTACCATTTCAAATGCCTCCATGTGTACGGCTACATGGTGCAAACAGACACTGACCTGCAGTTGATGTTGAGTTACTTGTACATTTATGTGAACATGCAAGACATTCGGAGAACTCCTAACTCAATTCACTGGAAGGTGTCAAAATACTTCTAATCTTCGTGTTCTCGATCTTTGTAATCAATTTAGTAGCAAAATTAAGAGGGTGAAAATGTTCGTTATCTTGATCGCTAATAACCATTTGAAATTAAGAAAGAGGTACATAATGAGGAAAATAGAAAAAAATATTAAGGATGGGGAAACTACTCTTATATTCCCCCCCCCCCGTGAACCTTCTTTAGTCCACTGCGTACTGTCTAGTGGTGTGTGCAGTGAGTGTTGCTTGTGTGTTGTAGAAAGATAAATATGACAGCGTGTTAGATGGGCCGTGGAAAGTGATATTGATGAGTGTATGTGTACGGTACGGATACTAACTGGACATGGCTCAGGTATGCCCAGCCACCCACAGTCATGGGGGAGTTGTCACGGCAAGGATATTTGAGAAGTTTTTTTCCCCTCCTTTCCTAGTCCTTACGGTGGTGTTTAATTACTTGTTTATCATTCTTGCTGATTACCACTTCGTTAGCACTTGCTTTTGTTGTTGTTGTGGTTGAATTGATTGTGTTAGGTTTGTAATTTTGAATTTCAATTTTTAAGGTTGGTTTATCTGGATTTGGTATGTTAGTCAGAGTACATGACAGTTAGTACTACTTGCACTCGGGGAGTGCATCAGCAGTTGGTTAGTTTTGTCCAATAGCCTAGCCTTTATTTGATTTTGATCCTTTTGTTTTTTGTTTTTTGTTTTTTTGTTGTTGTTGTTGTCTGTGTATTGTCCTACAGTATTAAATATTAAAGGACTATGTTGTGGGTACAGTCGTGTTTTAGGGGCTCGTTATCATGTCCGGTCCCATGTTTCTAAGGGAAAGCTGAGATAGGATAGTTCATATGTCTGCTTCAGTTACTAGCCTGCCACTGCTGCAGCCATTACTGTAGTGTGGTCATTCACTTGATGACATAGTTTGCTTCTAATCTCCACCTTGCAGGTCTTGGTGATAGCATGAGAGAGTCAGCCTTGATTGTGGGTACTTAGCCTTTAGGGGACTTATCCAGTCAGAGCTGCTGCTATTGTCTTCACTCTGAATGGCAAGAGTGGCTGGTAGTCATTATAGGGTTGTTCTGAGGGCGTGGCCTGGCTGTTGTGCCTTGGAGAAATTCTTTAGAAGGCATGGCTGGGCCATTGGGTATTGAAAGACACTACAATTTTATCATAGGGGTTTTCAGGACTAAATTGGGTTAAATACTACTTTTTTTTAATTTGAGGTGTTAGTAATAATATAAATAATATTGTTGTTGTTGACTGGATTCAGTGGGAAAAACTGACAAAAAAATCTTCCAAAGTTCCCCCCCCCCCCCTTTTTTTTTTTTTTTAAATTTGTGCGAGCACTATCATGATTGTTTAAGGCTACCTAATGTAGTATTGTCTTTCAGTGTAAGTTGGGATGCCCAGTTTGGCTTCTGTGTACCGGCAACAGCAGAAATGTGATCTCCTTGTAACAGTAGTTATAAATTGGTAGATCATGAAGAGTAATACGATCGCAGACTGTAGCAAAACTTGTTGTTATGCGTGTGAGTATGCAGGGGGTGGAGGAACTTTACCATTCTCTTGATTCTAATCCTCCACAACAGTTTTCTAAAAAGTGTAATTTTCAATACTTCCCATTTTCCCCCTCTTTAGATTTGGTCTAAAATTCTCACATGAGAAAGTTTCAATAGGTGCTTAGAGTACGTTATTATTATTTTATTATTATTATAGTTACTACTACTACATTTATTGTTATTTTCATTATTACTAGTGGTGCGCTCGAATGGCGCAAATGCATGGCGAGCGAGCAGACTCTTTTTACAGAAAAATAGGACAGAAATTACATCTAACTGTAGTGCACAGTGTAACCCTTTCCATTCTCAGTTAGCATCAGAGAATCTAAAGTCTCTGATCCCAGACTAAGGAGTGCATTGTAGTAACAATAACAGAATTACCTGAATAAACTTCGAAAGCAGTGGCAAAGAAGCGCAGCTTGACAAAGACTTCACAATTGTTTCAAGAACTTTTTGGTTGAAACAAAGTTGCGTAAGGCAGTGCAGCAGGATTCTCCGCGCTAGTTAATTGAAAAATACTGAAACTGTGAACGCTTTACCTAACTTACGTAATTAGAAGCGCGGGCGAATTATTTTGACGTACGTATACATACATATATATATCTGAAATCTCAATTGAACACGACTGATAGTCAGCTTCGCTCGCTCGCTGAATTATTTTATTTTTAGGGAAAGATGTGATATTTTTTAACATGATGAAATTCGATTCTATTAGGTTTCATTCTGTGCAGGTATTTAGTAGGTGCTGGTTATTTTTATCACTAACCAATCTGAGTGCGTGTTGCAGCTGTAAAAACAGCTCTTGCGTCACTTTATAGCGTGTTTAAGGTTGCGTCACTAGTAATGGCGCATGTGTTCAGGAACGCCTGGGTCAGACAGCATTAAAGTCCACCAATAACACTTGTTTTTGGAATACTATTGAAAGAATAATAGTCTGGTCTCACAAACAGTAGCCATGACATATATCCAGGCAGCTTCTCTGTTTGTTCCCTGGTAACTGATGTTAGTGCTACACACAGCTGTCATGTGTGTTAGATATGGAGACTGAACTTAAAGTTGGTAATTCACCATAATATTTTATTGGTTGTCATTGTGAGATAATTACTCTCAACAAATCAACAACTCGTTAGAAGTGGGTTTTTTTTAATTTACTATCCCCCAGAAGTAGTTTCCCAATTAGATTTCATTTTCAGGTTTTGGTATAGTATATATTTCATGACTGATGTGTTTGTGTAGTACTTTATGCTGGTGATGCATTAAACTCATTGGCTTGTAGTGCTTCCGTGATACAAATTTTAGGTAAATTGGTCATGTTAGGTTTTACTTCATGCGGCGTGGTTATGATTTACTCTATTCATCATCATCATCATAGACATCATCATAAACATCATCATAATAATCATCATCACCACTGCCATCATCACCACTATTGATTGATATAAATCTTGCCTGATTATCCTAAGGTACAATCCACAGCATCCCAAGAGTTAGAAATGATAATTGATACCAGGGGGATTTGGGATGTTTGTATAGCCACACATTTATCACCGATAATTATAGTCCTTGTTATCACTTGGGGATATATTATATCGCATGAGTTCAACAGATTGGCATTTCTCTTCTCCTGGGCTAGTTTTGGGATGGGAACAGAATCAATGGATGACGAAGGACACTGAATCACATCTGATTTATTTATTTTTACTTTTTTTAATTGTGTACTTCCTGAGCAGCCGTGTAATGTTGGAAGAATCAGACGTGTCAAGTGGTTATTTTGATCTGTTGCCATAATGTTGTGTTTTGTTGCATGGGGCGGAATGTAAGGAATGCGACGGTCGTGTGGCTTCACGAGCAAGCGATGAGATGTTGCAATGCATAGCAAGGGCGTGGCAGGTATGAGAGGAAACTTAATTCGAGCCTAATAAAGTATAACACTTCAGTATCGTTGTTTATTCATTTTTTGTGCATGAAATAATGTATATACACCACTGTGAACTAAGTGATATTGTAACAGATTGTGTGCATCAGCACAAATGATTAGATTAGCCATATTTGTAAACAAATTTTGTTTCTAATTGGAATGCACGTATACTACTTCTTAATCTCTAGTTTTCTTGAAGTCCACATGTAGTGTTTAGCAGCAACTCTAGGCTAGCTTGCTTTACCCATCATTACCAAAATATGGTCATCAATTTTAGTAATCTATCACATGCACTACTTATACCAAATTTATGTATGTCCATTATATATAATATTATAATATGGATAATTGGCTCAAATTAGTACATGCGGATAGTGTCTCGCTTTGCTTGCCAATAAACTTTAATCTTCAAAGTACGAATAGTGTTGATTTTATATTGGAAGTTGGACTCGAAATGTGTAGCTCATGATTTCATAAAGTTAAAATTCTTGAGATAAGACATCTACACAAGAACTTGGAGACCATGAGTTGGTGTGTATATACGTATGTAATGTACTATATAGAGAGCATTAGTTACATCAGTACCTGGATACTTCAGTTAGTTACACCCAAAATCCAGTACTACTGTGTGCCAATATAAAACAGTGTGGCCCCTCCCTCTCATTAGTATTCCTTGATACATTTCCTAAGGTGCTGGGGTTACCTTGGTCCCAAGGTTTGGGATAACTGACTTAGCACTGTATTATCAAGTTACTTTACCAAAGTTGTTTTGCTGTTCCTGCATTTTTAATATTTTTTTTGACCTTTGTGTGTGTGGTTTTCACCTCCAAATTAAATAGGTGGTAAATTTGACACTCTACCGTTAAAACACGGTGCTAGTCAATCAGATGTTTGTTGTGACTGATGGACTACCAGATCAAGCCTTTAGTCAGTCACTTCACCCTCATTACAATCAGTGGGTATCGTTTGCGTTCTCTACTTCACTCTCAATAAAATTAAAATAAATTGTTTGTTTGTTTGTTTTGAGACCACGGCCACGTCACACTTTCCTCATTAAGTTTATTTTATTACCTGTTAATGGATTTCACCTCAGAAACAGCTCAGCAAACACTATTTGCTTTTTGTTGTGTCAAAGTGCACATCCAACAGCCACAAGAAAACTGGCTTGTAGACTATGTATACCAATAAATAAACTATCAAAAAAGTTAGTGCCCTGGTTTGTTACTGTAGTAAATTGCCATATAGGGTGTGCAAGATATGTTGTTATTGTGTTTCATTCAGGTTGATTACACGCTACCTTGCACTTGGTAGGGAATTTTACTTTCAATATTGTTAAAAATGTACTGCTTCGTTCTGTCTCATACTGTGGTTAATCTCTGACACTAAGTTTAGGCCTTTTATCGGTCAAGGTAAAATTAGTTTTGTCTGGCAGATGGTGTGGGTGTGGTGTTGTTCACAGCTCAGGTGGGGGTAGGTGCTTGGGAGCGGGTTACCTTTTTGGTTTTATCTCAAGACGTGCTAAATGTATTACACACATTGGGTGTTTGAAGTGGCCTTGATGAGATGTGATGAAGGCTGATGCCTGCAGAGCTCATCCTTGAGATGGTGACAAGTGGTGCTAACCTTGCTTCTCTTTTGACAGGAAAGCCATACAGTGAACATCAAGGTAGCCTTTAATTGGTGCCTTTTATCCAGACCATAGCTATATTATTATTATATATACAATATATATTTAGTATATATATATATGTACCATGGTACGTTCAAACTGTCCAATCAGATTGCTCAATTCGCGGTGAGCATATTTCATACCCACCTCCTAGGAGGTGAATAAGTAAACCGTCCGATCATAATTAGTTTTTGTGCTCTTCGTTTAGCCTAGAGCCATGGTACAAGTCGGTTGCACCCCTCCGTTCGGTCGGTACTTTATTTACACTATCTTCGGGCCTTGGTTGTGTAAATCTCATACTGCTCCATGTTGTAGTGTATCTTATTTAGTGTGCAGTTGTAATATTGTGAAGGTGTGGTATACCAGTGGGGATTTCCCCATGTTGAGCACGGGGTGTATTGCCCATGGGGAAATCCCTAGTTTTGTAGTGAAACTAGCCGGATTTGGAACTGGTTCAAGTTTATAGCTGTGATCTCATTGGAAGCATGCGAGTGATATAGTAGTTAGACAAGATTTAATCAGGAGTGTGGCTAGAGAAACTGTAGTGCTACATACCTGCTAGTGCTTCTTAACCCTCAGCATGCATGCACGAGAGGGTTACAGTACTCAGTGTATCTATCAGTCATTCTGTCACGCAACAAAAAGTGGATCTCAAAGACGGCAGCCTCCCAAAGATTGAAACAAGCATCAAAATGTTGCACTGGACAATTTAAGTCCTTTTAATGTGCCAGAATTTTTATTATTTTTTTCCCAGCAAAACTTTTTAAATTTTGGCGGTGCAATCATAAGTGTTAGTAACGCCCTATTGTCATGCCTTATTCACATGAGCAATCGTTTCTTGCTGCCTGCAGTAGTTTTGCTTAGTGGTCTCGGTGGTTAACTGGTTGGAGTTCCCCTTTGAAACTACCTGGTAGGTGAGTGTCTCTTGCACGTTTTCTTATGGAGACGGCATTTACATCTACCGTTTCATTGTACGAGCTATATATCAACTTGCATGGCCTACATGTTGATACTACACCAAATAAATGATTCTTGGAGTCTTTGTAATAGCTATCTTCTGTGTAGTGACGCTGAGGTTCGCACCTTAGGTGCTTCATTGCAATAGGAATATACCAAGGCGTAGCCACATCACAGTCAGCATTTTGGTGTGAAGAATGTATCTACCTGGTTTTTCTACAAAGTGGCTTGTTTAAAAGTACAACTATTGCCCACCTTTTGAAAATTGAAGCAAGCAAGACGGTGCATTTCAAATACGACATGATTCCATATTGCTGCTAATGCAATTTATGAAATGATGCCAGTGTTAATTGCTTCAAGTTGAAACCATGATCATGACATCTGCTGATGGACTGACAGTCTGGTATGCACATATGTACATGCCTTTAGAGTTCACCATTTGTCCTTTGATGGATTGCTCTCTTTGACTAGTGATAGCAAGTGCCCCAGTGTTGTGCCATCGCTTTATTATATTTGAATTTAGAGAACAACAGGTCTGAGTTACTATATTTAGCACCATAAGTTGTGGTGGTGCAAGACTTTTTTATGCGGCACCCTTTTTTTTTTTCGTAGCCTTTGACTCTATCTTGAGCTTTCTCCTTTCCCAGAGCTATCTTTTAAAATATGAATTTCTCAATATTTGCCATTGCTCAGCATATTTTCCTGACATGAGTACACACATCTTGTCGTCATTAGCTGTGTACTCCATAACTTGATTTCGAGTCCTGGCAACCCATCTTTGTGTAGGCCACCTGTTCCCAGCCGGGAGGTTGTGCTGACGAGGTTGCTGTGTGTTGCCTGGAAGTGCCTGCTGGATAGACCGTGGCGTGTTGGTGGCGGTGGTAACAAAGGTTTCCTATGGCAGGTCTTGATAATGACCCATGGCCGCCACTATGGATGGGTCTGGTGATCAGATTAGAGGGACGTGGAATGTGGAGTTGAAGAGCTTCTGAGTGTGGGCGTTTGGAGGGTGGGGGGTCTGGGATGGCTGCTCTTGTAGTCTTTAAGTACTGGGACCATTTTTGTACTGTGTAGTCTGGTTTTCTTCTCTCTCTTCCTTTCATTGCCCTTCTAGCAGGCCTCACTGCTCGTTTCACAATTATGGCTGTTCAGCCTAGACTTCCACTGGCCTACAATACACTATTCAGAGGCAGTGAACTTCACTGGTATACATGCACCAATTAGAATGTGTGTGTGTGTGTGTGTGTGTGTGTGTGTGTGTGTAATGAGTGTCCTGTGTGTTGCACTTGAAACTGACCACTTCATGTGAAATACCACCTTTCACACAGCGGTTTAGCACGAGTGTGTCTCTTAGACGCCACGTGTGTTTCTCCCCGAGGGCATGTGTGTGTGTGTGCGTGCGCGTGTGTATTCCCTCGTGTATTGGTAATTCACGGACCATTATTCCTGAGTGCAATGGACTATAAAGATGCCGAAGAAATTGTCATCTTTCCAACTGTCTGCATACATACCTGGTGTTTAATAGAGCAGGGAATTTCCTACTTGTTGAAATTTTTATTCCCCCCCCCCCCCCCAACCACACACACACACATGCACACACATGCACACTTTATCTAGTGTGGAAGATAGAAATTACTAACATACTATAGTGCACAGGAAGGGGGCTAATAGGCCATGGAGCAGAGTAAGCATCCCATACTAAGAGAAGCTGCTAAGCTTGTTTATTCATGTGGAAGAAGTACTTAGATTTAGATGGTAACTTCTGAAAGACACTGCACACTCCCACACACAAACACGCACACACAAACACACATTTAGCTACTAAATTTCTAGGAAAAGGCACAGATGGAAGGCTATTTTCATCATTGTTTTGAAAGTCTTCCCTTGGACTTTGATGATGTTTTTGAAGGGTTCCATTAAGACGTTCGTTCTTGGTACTAGCAGAAGGTTGCAAGGATGCCTGCCACTCTTCAGTGGAACTATAAAATTATACTGGCTGCATGCGTATACATCACAGAAGTACCTATGCATCTCGAAAACACCAATTGAATAAGGTAGTGAAAGATTGACGTCAGCAAGCTAATTCTAGTAAAAAAAAAACACCTGAGGTCAAAGTTCTTGCATGGAACATAGTTCGGCGAGAGGGAGTGTGCATCTACAGTTTGTGTGTGAGTGTGTCAGTCTGTTTTACTTTTGGTTCTATAATGTTAGATTGGTCCCGTCTGGCATTCCTAGCATCTAATGCAGTTGTGGTCGCCTTTCAAATCATTTTTGGGTTAGTTGGTGGTTGTTTTCATTGTGCCGCTAACTGGCTGTAATGTAATCAAGGAGGAAAATTGTCAGGCTTTATGGTGTATCCGTGGTGCGACGTAGCAATTGGGTACTCGTCACATTATCGATATGCAGTGCCACTGGGCTGCAGGAGTGGGCGTGGTCAAAATGTATATTCCATCACCCTTTACCAGCCTTGTGTCCAAGTGTTATATCTTATCTTCCAATGCCTGGCAGTCTTGGAAAAGTTTAATGACTGGAGAACTCTTCTTACCGATCTGCTTTGGACCAAAGGGTCTCTGCAGTTTCAGTTTTCCATTATCTACGTTTGAAAGCTAAAAAGTCGGCTTTGATTGCGCCCACGCATTTATTTTTAATTAATTACTTCGTTAGTTTAGCTGCGTGGATACTAAACAATGTTTTACACGTGTCACGATTTGCTGAAGGGAGGGAGGAAGGGGAAGATCTACTTACAAGTTCTCTTGCTACCAATGATCTTCAGTTTCACAATCACACCCACTCACAATCACACCCACTCACAGTCACACCCACTCACAATCACACCCAATCACACCCACTCACAATCACGCCCACTCACAGTCACACCCACAATCACACCCACTCACAATCACGCCCACTCACAGTCACACCCACTCACAGTCACACTCACTCACAATCACAGAGAGATGGTAACTATTGGATGAATCTGTAGAGATGGTAGCAGTATGTGAGACAAGTCTGGCTTTAATGGTTTAGAAAGGGAGGCGAGTCTGTAGTTGGTGTTGTGGTTGTGAAGATGTTCAATTTATCCATTATTTCTTTCACAAGGATACAAAATTACTCTTATTGGACTCGTGAATTTTAACACCACGTGAATTTTAACACCACGTGAACCTGAACTTTGACACTTGTATTGAACTTGTGAATTCAGATGCTACTTGAGTTCACTGATTAATTTTTTTACACTTGGTTAGTTATTTAAATATTTATTTCACAAACTTTTTTACTTGCATGAATTATTTATCATATTTGTTGTTGTTGTTGTTTAGATGCTACTATCACAAGGGACATCAGGCAATATCTGGCCACCAGGTTCACCAAGAACTCAGTAGACAATGAACTGCAGCACCAGATCAGGGAGAGCCTCCACACTAGAGTGGTGCCATGTGAGTCTAGAGGGTGGGGCTGAGTTGTGGGGGGGGGGGGGGGGGGGGGGGGGGGGGAGGGTGTTAGTAAACTTGTTGTGGTACAAGAGGGTGAGGCTGGGGTTGCAGATTAGGGAGCAGTGGGATTTTTCTGAAGCAGGTGACCAAGAGTGAGTTAAGGAGGTGTGGCTATGGCTGTGTGTGTATGTGATGAATATTTGAGTTGATTTGGATGTATCTATTTAGTGTGTGTGTTCACTGGTTGATTATGCAGTAATTTTGTGCAAGTCCTACTGAACTACATACATAGATATTAATCAAATGGTTAATTAGCTGGTTCCTACTTATTATGGCTAGTCCAAGGACTAATGCAACTGAGTGTGTTTACTTCCCTCTATCTACAAGCATACCCTCACTTGCTGCTGTTATCTATTCAAGTAGCCTCCACTAGTTATTCCAATACATGTGTTGCCATGGTTACATGTGTTGCCATGGTTAAATGTGTTTATAGTTTCCTTTTCCATTTGCATTGTGAACTCGATGAGAAGTTCTGTTTCACATGTACACACTTACAAGCACACACACACCCTCACAGGTGGGCGGGGGGGGGGGTGCATGTGAAGTACTTGCATATTTAGATGGTAGTTGCTGTATGAAGGCAATGTGTTTTCCATTGTCTACGCTTGTGGGATATTCAGAGCCATTCATGTTGGTCCAAACTCCTGGTTTTCCTGCCAATTTATATTTAAGGGATGTGCATATTAAATTAACAGAAATTTGGTTTTCCGTTTCAATCAAATATCCTTTTCTCATACCTGCATAAATGTTTAGTTCACATTCAAGTCAGAATGAGGCTCATTGAAAGCCTGCCTTATTAGCATCCTATCAGGCATCGACCTTTGATGACCTCTATTATAGTAGCACTTGAAGGTCTTCTGCTAAGAATTCCTATTCCAACTTCCTTTTCTTGACCTCCCAAGTGGTGTGTTGTAGAAGCCAGTGGATGAATAAGTGATCAGGTTCTCCTTACAGCAATACTGAGCATTTCCAGAGAGCTGCAGACTGCATATCTTGTCTTGTGCTCCTTTGTCTTGTTCATTGTTGACGTGTGTCAGGAGTTTGTGTGTGTTTGTGTGTGTGTGAGAGGGTGGTGTGATTGCTGCATGTGGGACTTGTGCTTCAGTTGTGAGAAGACCCGACTAACAAGAAGTTGAATGATAGGTTCATTTTGTGATTGAATTACTAGGTTTCATTGATTAAGTCAATTTTTTTTCTCGCTTTTCTTTAGTGATGTGAGATTTCCTATAGTTGCAGTTGGGTATGCTGTAGCTGACCTTAGTGTGTGTGTGTGTGTGTGTGTGTGTGTGTGTGTGTGTGTGTGTGTGCTCATATCTCAGGGGGGGTTTTTGTTTTTGTTTTGTTTTTTTGTATTTGTTGTTGTTTTTGTTGTTTTTGTTCCAAAACTCTGGAAGTCCTAAGATAGTCCTAATTCTTGCAGGCTGTCCCAGTTCTGTGGTGGGAGGGGACCTGGTGGAGTGGGTGGGTCTGCAGGTAATGTACATGTAGCAAAAAGGGGAAATGTAGCCATAAGGAGTGGGTTTGTGATAATCAGTGGGAAATAGTTGTGGCTCCACCTGAATAGAGTTCCCATGCATTAGTTGTACTGTAATACTGTAGTGGTCAGTAAAGCAGGTGCTGGAGTAGTTTATAATTCTTGACTTCATCACCAGTTCAAAAGATATTTGTATACTGTATACATAACTATGGAGCGAACAAGGTATGGCTATAGTGAAGGCGGCATGCGCTCACGGTGAAGGCAGCATGCGCTCACAGTGAAGGCGGCATGCGCTCAAGGTGAAAGCGGCATGCGCTCACAGTGAAGGCGGCATGCGCTCACAGTGAAGACGATATGCGCTCATTGTACATACAAATCAATTCCATACTCAGTACTGTCCGCTAGTGGATCAATACTTGCATACTCAGTACTGTCTGCGGATCAATACTTGCATACTCAGTACTGTCTGCTAGTGGATCAATACTTCCATACTCAGTACTGTCTGCTAGTGGATCAATACTTGCATCATTGAATGGGAAAAGGTGTTAGGTACCTCTACAGTTTGTGACTCCTCTCTGGCGGATGGTCCTTCCCAATCAATTCCAAAACCATTTGCTCCATCCTATAGATGGAAGGGGTTAGGGGAAGGATGTGGGAAAGACGGGGGGGGGGGGGGGGGGGGGGGGGGGGGGGGGGGGGGCTTGCTTAGTGATGTGAGAAGTAATTAAACAATAAAGATGAAATCTTTGTAGTGAAACAAATCATAATACAATTTTAAAACTCCCTGGTAGACATCTCTCCACAGTCGCTCAACTATTTGATTGTGGACACTTTTTCCAGCAATGACTGACCCTCTTCTTGTTCCTCGCTTGGGATGGCACAACATAACAAGCTACATCAGTATTTTCACCACCTTGGTCACATCTTACACGTGAGGGTAGTCCCCATTCATCAATAGCTTCTTTAAAAAAGATTTAGTACCGTATTAGCTCTGTTATTATTCGAACAATGAAGGTAAACTGGTACCCTTGAAAAACCATCAATGCAAGCATGCACAACCATTCTCCACCTACAGATATATATGTACAATAGTGTAGATTACAACCACACATTTTCTTTAAAAGTAAAACACATTTAAATAGATATGTATTCTATTGACATGCTTGGATATACTCATTATCTCAAGAAAAATTTTGAAATAAGGCTGCTGAATCAATACTTAGAATTCCATATGAAAGAAGTCTTGTATAAAATAACAAATTACATAGCTATTTTCAATACTCGTCAATTTTCCAGGGTCACAACACTGTTTGAACAGATGCTGTATATGATACTATTCTCCTAGCTTTACTTGCTCATTAATTACCTAATCAATTTGTGATTGCCATCTATGTGTCACAACGCCAGTGGCCCTGCAGCCCTGTATTGGCGAAGTTTTATTGCTTGTCTCCAACGCAGAGCAACCCCTTCTGGATTCATAGCACTGCGGATTCGAGCTTGAGACACTCTAGTTCTTCTATGACGTAGATGGCCATCCATCGTTCGATATCCACAGTTTGGAAAAGACTTCTGAATATCCCTTACCAATCTGAGAAGTTCAGAATCACTGATGTCTGAATAGCATTGAGCAACAGACAATTGGTACTCACTCATTCGCCTTCGTAATGTGCGCAATGATATATCCTAAAGATCAGCAATTTGTGGGCAAGTAAAATTCAACATCAAAAGATGCTCAATCTGCTCGGATTAAATGTTAAAGTTAGGGTGTCCTCTCGACTGGTAACTTATATCAGGAACTGGATTGATACTATTTGTGCTTGAGTCTCCTATTCTCTCTTCTATAAGATCGCAATATCTTCCAATTTCTTCCAAAGATTGATGCTGCTCACTTGCCATTAATAATCTGTACAAATCGCTAGCGTAAAATATTAGAATGAATGTCAAGAGAAGATGGTGATCTTTCTTCCTCATGCTTTTCCACAGCATTAACATTATACAGCTTCTGGAGATAGCTAAACACATCTCCTCAGTGTCTTGACATGCCGTGTCTTGACATGCCATTTCTTTCAGCCTCCGCACTACAGCCTCTAAACAAGTTGATGTGGTAAAGGGAGATCTTTGGACATATCCAGGTAAGTAGCTAGCACCACCTCTAACTGTCCATTCAGCGTGTGCCGCCTTCACTGTGAGCTGCCTTCACTGTGAGCTCATACCGCCTTCACCGCATATCGCCTTCACTGTGAGCCGCCTTCACTGTGAGCTGCCTTCACTGTGAGCCGCCTTCACTGTGAGCCGCCTTCACTGTGAGCTGCCTTCACTGTGAGCCGCCTTCACTGTGAGCCACCTTCACTGTGAGCCGCCTTCACTGTGAGCCGCCTTCACTGTGAGCCGCCTTCACCACATACCGCCTTCACTGTGAGCGTTACCGCCTTTGCCACAAGCGTATACCGCTTTCACCATAGCCGTACCGTGTTCATTGAGACCATACAGGGGTAGAATTTTGGCACAGATAACGCTCCATACATAACAGCTCAGGCTTCTTCACCTTTATATGGCCACTCTTGCATGTCAACCTGTGAACTCTTTTTATACAATACCTTTCCCCCTCCCACCGCTTTCTATTCTTACAACATGAACCTTATGACTTGACTTGATGGCCTCACCTGTTTTCAAAAGTGTTACTTATTGATACATTAGAGTTAGTGAAAATCGGAGCATTATGCTTGTTTTACCTTTTGCATCCACTAACATGTACTACATACCTGATTCAGTGTGCTAACTGAGATCGATGTGCAAGTCATTTCTGTGGTATTCAGCTTGTGCTCCAAACTTCATTTGCAGTATCCTTCCTTCACCACTGTGCCTTTATTATAGTGTAAATGTATTATTTGCAGCCAGGTTGACTACTGGCTTGGGTTAGCCCAGCCCCCGGGAGTTTATAGCCTGTCAGTCCCGACTGAGATATAGGGATCCTAAAGTCTCTCAGACTTCTCGCAGCAAAGGAGTATCCAGAAAGATGCATATGGGAAGCCAGCAGCTTTCTCTGGTGGAATCTAAATAAGGCTGAATGTTGTTCACCCTCATCATTCTAAACCATTAACTTAGGAAATTTGATTTTGTTTATCAAGTTAACAGCTTTCTGACTTCATGTTCTGTACTGGTTTTAATTAGAGTGTTTCAATTACTTGGAACCAGAAGGTCGGGGAACCAGAAGGTCGGTGTGCTTCTGCATGTGTACGGCTTCCATCAACTAATAACTTTTTTTTTCTTTATTTTGTAATTTTTTACAAAGCAATCTCAAATTTGAAGTACATCCTTTTGCTTAGCAATTTGAGTAGCTGCTTGGATACTAGTTAAAGTTGTATAATGTATGAAATAGGATGTTAGTCAAGTCACCCTTTCTATATGCTTTCTATATTTTGGTGGGCGTTATCAGGAATGTATACGAGGTAAGGATGTGTGCACTGTATGTATGCACAAACAATGCATGACCTCTAGCTGACACAGACTAAGCATAGCCTTCTGGCTATGAGGCTTTCTGTCTCGTTGTGGGGTCTCTCTCTGAGTGTCGGTCTGGCATTTGTTATGCAGCAATGACTCCTCACTGGAACTTTAGTAAAGAAGTTTAACAATAGGATGTGTGTGCGTGTTGTTGTATTGCAGTTCTATCCCTTTTAGAAGTGTGCAAGGTCACTTCAGTGTGTGTGTGTGTGTGTGTGTGTACTTCATGGGCGTTTTTCATGCATGTGATTAGTGCTTGTAGCATGGAGGTTATTCTGAAACTGAATGACACTAGTGTGTTGTCTATCCCACTAGGTACTACTAGACCTATGCAAGAAGGAGAGATGAACGGAGTGGACTATGATTTTATCAGTGTTGACAAATTCAAGCAGAAGGAGAAGGCGGGAGAGCTTCTAGAGTCGGGAATGTTTGAGGGGAATTACTATGGCACTCCACGCCCACCTGCAGATCCATCGTCCGGTCCTAACCACATGGCGTACAGTCGTTCTCCAGCGTCAGCTGGATATAGCAAAGAGGGAGTCATTGCTAGTGGTCCCGCACCAGGAGGGCGCGGTCCTATTGGAGGTCCTATTGGAGGTCCTATTGGAGGTCCTCCACCATCTATGCCTGTTCCCAAGAACCTTGGCCCTCTGCCGGCAAACTGGGAGATTGCATACACAGAAAACAATGAGAAATACTTCATTGAGTAAGTTGACTCAATTTGTTTTTGTTTTTTTGTTTTTTTGTTTGTTTGTTTGTTTGTTTGTTTGTTTTTTATTATCTCTTCTCGGGACCGGGAGAGGAAAGGTGGGTGGAGTTGTGGTGGGTTAGAATTTCATAGTGATAGCTTTATAGTAATAGTGGTATTGATGGCAGAAGAGAAGTAAGAAACATGCAGAAGCACAGTGGTTGCTGTCTTATACTTTCCAATGTGCATAACTCATCAAATGCTAAACTAGAAGAATCATGGAATGAAAGCATTGGGAGAACTTGGTAAACCTTAGTGATTGCATGCACAGGAAGAGGGTTTATGTCAGTTTGTTTTTGTTTTTGTTTTTTGTTTTTTTAATTTTTATTATTAACAACAAACTGCGTGGGTGTATGTAGTCACAATACTGGCACTACCCACTGGCTGGACCCTAGACTGGCTCGCTACCTCAAGCACTCCGTCCTAGAGTGTGGAGAAAACGGTACGTTTGATTTGATTTCTAGTCGCAAGTACTACTAAAATTACACTCTGGATGGCTTTTAAGGCATTAATGAGTAAACAGAAACCGTCTAGTTTGCTGGGATAGTGACTATTAGGGGGAGGGGATGGGCAGCAACTGAGCATGAGTTGGAAAAGTTCCTTTTTTAAATTATTTATTTAATTTATTTTTTATTGCTGGTGATAATTGGGAAAAAATGCAATAACTTTATGGACTCGTTGGGTCTTCCTAACCTTCAATTATATGGTAGAAATGGAAATCGGTTATTTCAGTACAACTGTATTTTTTTATGATTCAACAGAGCTTCCTTATGGTTGGGAGAAAGTCAACGATCCTACCTATGGGACCTACTTCATTGAGTAAGTGCACATTTAAAGAGCTGTGTTTTTGTTTATTTATTATTATTATTATTATTATTATATTTTTATTTTTATTTTTATTTTTTTCTCAGCCACATCAATCGCATGACACAATATGACAATCCAATTCTAGAGGCCAAGAGAAGGTACGCAGGAGCTCAGCTTCCTCGCACGGGCTATGATGCCCCTCCCCCTGTCAGGGAGCCTCCTCCCAGTTTCCAGTCTACCGCTGCCATTGAGAAGCAGAGAGAGGCGGAGGCCGCGGCCATGTGGCCTGACGCAGGTCTGAGGGACTATGGCGGCGATAGCTACCCGTACCCTTACCCCTCTTACCCGGTACCCGCTAACGAGCAGGACCTGGAGGAAGAGCTGCACGGAGAGCAAGTCATTGTCATGCTCACAAAGACCACTCAAGGTTTCGGTTTCACCATCATTGGCGGGGATCGCCCGGGAGAGTTACTGCAGATCAAGAACATAGTGGAGAACAGCGTGGCACATCAGGACGGCCGTTTGCTGGTCGGAGATGTGCTGGTTCGGATCAATGGTATCTCAGTGCTGGCATACAGCCACAGGAAGGTGGTTGAGTTGTTTCAGAGCTTGAGGCTCAACTCTGACGTGGAGATTGAAATACGGAGGGGTTACCCTTTACCCACCATGAGGGTGAACGAGGATGGAATGCAGTACAACAACGGCCCCAACCAGGGTGGCTACGGGGAACCTCCTCAGGATCCTGCGTCTGGTGGGCCCATCAACGAGACTGTGATGGTGAGCATCATCAAGGGACCTCTAGGGTTCGGATTCTCTTTGGGTGAGTGATGAAATTGAATGTTACTAGCTAAAGGAGAAGAACAGGGTCATCAGTGGTGAAGTAATAAGGAGGGGTTACCCTTTACCCACCAATCTTTTTTTTTTTAATTTTTGTTTGTTGTTTTGTTTTTTGTTGTTGTTTTTTGTTTGTTTTGTTTTGTTGTTGTTGTTGTTTTGTGTTTTTTTAATGCAATGCATTGGAACAGCATGGAATGAGAAGCAATTTATTCACTTATTATCTGATCTTCTAGACCCTGTCAATCATTAGAGTTTGTGTGTGGATGTATGCGTGTGTTAGGTGGGGTAGTCGTATGTAACTCAATTGATGTTGTAGGGTACTATTGTATGTCCAAGTTGAGTTGCTGCAAGAAAAACTTAATAACTTTAGAACGGAAGCAGCTACGCATCCAGGGTTTGCACCATTGGAAAGCTCGTGCCGAAGCGGTTAAAAATATTTCCTCAGTGCACTCCAAAAATGGAGAGAAAGTGCCTATTCCAAAAGTCAATACAAAAGTCTATGGGAATAGAAAAAAAAACCCACAAGTTTCCCGCTCAAAATGCACCCACTTTTAGTCATGCGGTACGGCTCAATTGATTACATGGATTTCCATTTCATTTTCCATCTGCTGTACATTATCTGCGTGTAAGAAACATAAATATAATTGAAAACGGACGAGATGAGCTGTACAGTGCCCAAAAAACTCCATAAATTTCACTAAATTTCTTTCTTACAATAGTTACAGTATTAATGTGCACCTGTGTTACCGCCCCTTTTTCACGTGCAACGTTGACGTTTGTGCGCTTAATTGACTTGGATTCACATGACTAAATTGCTTCCAGTAAAGTACTAAATGCATTCCTCAATTACCGCGCTTGCGGTTGTGCCAACTCAACTTGGACATACTATAGTATGTGTATGTACGTGGTGCTACTTTGATGTATTCCTTCATCACACATCCGCTCCAACGCCAGGGTCTCCTGGGTTGCTCACACACACACGCACACATCAATCTGAATCAATGCTGCATTCACATGAGCATTCAATATTTAACACAAGTCGTTAAACTTCATTGAACGTGTGTGCGTATCAAGTAAATATTATGTAACTCCAGCTATTACGAGTGAAATTTCACTTCCTCCGTCCTTTCATTATGTGGCTAAATTGTGTTTAGTTGTAACATGAGCATTACCACCACTGGTTGTTTCCTGAGGTTGGCTGAGAAGCATCACAACAGCGTGTTCATGACTGTCAGTTTGATTCCAGTTAACTGATGCAAGCTTCCTTATGTTGTGCTCTATCGGGAAACGTCCATCTTGACGCATACCTAATTTTTCCTGTGGAAGTAATTCCAATTCTCAGAACTGTTTTCTTTCCCAATATTTTGAATTCAATCTGTGTTTAGAGTTTCTCTTTGACAACATTTTGTTAGTTCATTTTTTTTATCCCTTTGCGATCCTGGTAAAAAGTTAAGATTTACATCATTTAGGGGAACAGGATATACATGCATTTTCTAGTGCGATGAGGTAGCACTCAATCCTGGACCTGCCCCCTCCACCACCAGTAAAACAACAACAACAACTACTACTACAACAACAACAACAATTGAGAAGAGAGATGATATTATTCCCAATGGAGAGGCGCCTAACTTGTGTGTTGTTACAGTGCCATACTGTGCATGTGTGTGTGGGGGGTAGTTGTCAGAGTGAGATGTGATGGATCTCAGTTGATATTTCCCAGTCTTGGGAGAGGATGGAGGGACTAGCTATGTTTCGGCTTTGTTTTAACATAAACTGACTTTTGTTATTACACACTTCAACACACTTAGTTTGGTTTGGACTAACGTAGTTTTTTTACGTTATATTAGTGTGTAAACACACATGCATTGATGAGTTCAGCTGTGTGTCTTATTGCTGTACAACTTAGTGCACTTGTGAATGTATGCTCTAACATTCCATTAATCTGTTGGCACATGTTGGCAGTAGTATATCAATTTGTATTCCCATTCGGTTGACTCTGCAACATCACATCCGTTCTTCCACCAGCCAAGACAAGTCACACGGAATGTTAAAATTGCTTTGTTCTGAATAGCATGTTTGCCCACAAAAGTCCGTTTTGTGTCAATTCTCTATTCGAATTCTCCATCCTTAATGTGGGTGTGGTTATGCTGACTGTGCCTTATTGACAGCCAAAGCTACATTGACATCATATGGTATAGGGTGAAAGGAAAGGCAACCTTATGTGTAGAAGGGAGTTCTGCGGTTGAGAGGCAAAATAACCTGTCCTGTTCGTCTGAGACAGTGGGCGGGCCAAGTGGGATGAGGCAGTGAGGAACAGAGCTAGACAGATGAGCCAGCATTTGGTTGTAAGGGGTGGGAGTATCTTAGAGGAGGGGCGTGTTGGATAAGTAGTTGCTACAGAATTGCTGGGGTAGGCATGCATGTGCTTGGCGAAGAGTTTCTGTGTGTCTGATGAGGCTGTTGTTGGCTGGGCAGATGAGTTGGAGTGATATACTGAATACATCCCATTGTTATAGCAAGACATTGTTGAAATTCTCATCTGTGTGGTTAGTCCTAATTTTTTATTGCGGAATAGAACCAGCGGTTCCATTTACCCCCCCCCCCCCTTCAATTTACTGCCCTTAAATTTGATAGCTCTTCACAAACTACTTAAAACTAGAATTTTAAATAACTTTTTTTACATTGTTTTTTTCTCTTTCAGTTTCATCATCAAGTGCATTGGCCACGTAGGGTTGATTGGGAGTTATATAATCAGCGAGCTATCTTACAATATTCAAAAAATTTGGTAGCAAACTTACCTCATTACATTCTTTAATTGATAGAAACATTTATTTTTAGAAGGCTTTGCATAACTTATAGTCTTATACATTACCTTGTACTCCTGTGCAAGTAGTAACCACACGCGGAGCGATTGTGAAGAATTATGTGTGTACGGAGGATAAAGAACACTAATCGAATACACATACTGTTGGTATTATTCTTGAGCTGGGATTTCTTTCCAAGATTTGTTTGTTTAATTGTTGTTTTTGTTTTATTTGGTTTCACAATATCTGACCATTCCATCGTGCAGGTGAATCTCCCAATGGTCCAGTTGTTAAACTGATCATGGACCACCCTCGCTGCGTGCAGCTGCAAGAAGGAGACGTCATCTTGGAGGTGAACGGAGAGAATGTGCAGGACTACTCCCATCCTGACCTCGTCAATGTACTCAAGAGATGTCCCAAAGGGAACCAGGCATCTTTCCTTGTTCTCAGACAGAACGAAGTTGAGGTACATATGTGTCTCTGTAATTGGAGACTTTGGGAATTGGTCTTGATGATGTTGTCTCTATTGTCGTGTTATTATTGTTATTGCAGTTAATTACTATTGTTTTGTTGTTGTTGTTGTTATTATATATTAATTGTTACTTCTACTATCATAGGAACTTCCCAGTTATCCAGATGATGGTTTCAACCTTAATGGCTACCACCAGTCAGGAGGAGGGGCCTCAGGAGAACAACCTTTTAACGAAATGGAGATCCGTCTCATGCGCCAGGTGTCTGGTTTCGGTTTTAGAATCATCGGAGGCCGGGAAGAAGGTTCTCAAGTAAATATCTTACATACGAAATATAAAATCACGATTTTATATCCGTTACCATATTTAGTATACATCTGGTCAGGATGGATTAAATATCCATTAAGCTACAAGTTCTCTGTAACTGTTCTACTGGTACTAATTCTAAGTAATTTTAATACTTATTGTTATTGTTCAAGCCTCGTGTATTTACACAACAATTATCTTGTATCCAATGCAGTATTAATGATGATAATTCAAATGTTTGAACTTACTAACTACTACTACAAAGGTTGCAAGATTAAATAAACTAGCAAGTTTTTTTTCTGAACCATCTGAGCTTTTCTTCTACCCCACCTCTCCTATCTTCAGCTCTTCTTTTTGAGTCATGGCGCCCCCTTTTCCTTTGTCTATCTCTCCTGCATTTCTGTCCGACTTTGAGAAACTTTTGTCTTCTATTTCGCACTTTAGCCTTTCTTTTGAAAACTAACCCCCGCCTTTACTCGTCTATTCCACCTGCTTTTTAGTTATAATTAATCGCTTGCCTTTTTGCCTTCTCTTCCCTTCCATTTTAAACCCACCGCCTTACCTCACCTATTCCATTTGCTTTTCAGTTACAATTAATCTCCTTTTACCTTCTCTTCCGTACTTTCGCCTTCCTTTTTGATACCTACGCCGCCTTCCATCATCTCCATTGCACCCGCTTTTTAGAAATAACCGGCACGTTCTACAGAATGTGACGACACTTTACCTAATGCAAAGAGACGATGCTTTACCTAATGCAAAGAGACGATGCTTTACCAAACCATACCAAGCTCATGAATTATTCATAAATACACACACCGTCGTCTGTCGTTGTCGTTACTGACACACAAGCGTATTATTATATAGATAACAATTAGTATATATTTTACGTAGAAAAATGATGGATTTTTATGAAATGATCTTTACATCATTAAACTCATCCTTTAACTTCACCTCTAGGCTACAGTAGGTGCCATTGTCAACGGCGGAGCGGCCGATCTTGACGGGAGACTGATGGTGGGAGATGAGATCACACACATCAACCACCACTCCGTGCTGGACGCCTCCCATCGTGATGTCATCAGCCTCATGGGGCAAGCTGCCGCTCTGGGAGAAGTTGTGCTACGTATTCAACGCAAGACTCCCATGCTGGACACTCTGTCTCCCAAAGCAGGCTCTGGAATTGGAGGATTCGAACAGCTCAAGCAGGATCTCAGCGCCATTGGGACTTCGTCCGGTAACCTCGGTGCTGGTGGTGTCAGCGAAGGTGAGAGGAGCTGGGATAGCCGTGGAGGCGGTAGCAAGGAGGAGTTGTCCCAAATACCCCAGGGCATGAGAGAGGTGGTGGTGGAGCGGCCCAATGAGCAGACCAGCTTTGGATTTGTGCTGCAGTCTAATACTCTGCGCACTGGCTGCATTATCTGTGAGTTGTTTGTTATGACACATGTCTAACAAAATGTGGAGCTTGTTTTAAATTTGGTACAGTAATTATTAAATTGGTAAAGGGTAGCTAAAGTTTGTTGAACACTAAATTTGAGAGTAATATACTGAAAGAAAGTGTATTTTTGTTGTTGTTGTTATTGTTGTTGTCATTTTTATTTTTTATTTTTTTTATTTTTATTATTATTTTTTTTATGTTACTACAACAAGAGAGGAACTTGATTCAAATTCTTTTAAATCTTTTTTTTTAATTTTTCTATGTAAGTTGTATTATCTAAACTACTGCAGTCACTATCTATGTTTGGCATAACTGAGTGAGAGAGACTTGCCCTATGTTTGTCTCCAGGTCGCCTGGTCCCAGACAGTCCTGCAGAACGCTGTGGGCAGCTCTACATCTATGATGAGCTGTTGGCTGTGAATGCCAAGGATGTGTCCAAGATGGATCATGGAGATATTGTATCTCTTATCAAGGCTTCCTCCACACAAATCTATCTCACAGTTCAGCAACCATCTGACCTGGAAAAGATGCAGCAGGTGTGTGTTTGTTTGTATGTGTGTGTGTGTGTGTGTGAGTCAGATGAAATGTAACAGCTAACATGACCATCGATCCAATACAAGGACATACTGTATTTTTATAAACACAGACTAACCCTCCCTCCCTCACTTGATCGATTGCCTACTAGTTATATTAAAGCAACTGAAAGATTCTAATTTGAAGCATTGTCAATCTATTTAAAGTGAATTTTAAATCTTAATTTTCTTCCCTCTTTCTTTTTTTTTCCCTCCTGTGCTCTATTCTGTTAGACGTCTGAGCAACTCCAACAGCAGCAGCAACAGCAATCATTCCAACCCCCGCCTCCTCTGATGGGCTCAGAAGACCCGGGCCAGGGCTATCAAGACGCCCCCCATGGTGATTATCCCGATGGACCTGAATTTAGCACGAGATACGGCCAGGGGGCCCCAGCAGGGTTTCCCGGTGGGAGTGGCTTCCAGGACTTCCCCAGTGGGGGAGTAGCTGGCAGAGTGGGTGGGGCTGATGACGAGCTCCCACAAATCTCTGCTAATCTCAGTGACATTGCTAGGTAAGGTGTTGCCATATCTACTTGCTCATTTTCACTCGCACAGTCGAGCTCATGAAAAGGAACAAGTGTCTGAGCCTCAAAAAAAATTCATCATGGTGTATGTTCTTTATCTTGCAGTGAGGAGGAGGAGTTTCACAACATAGAGTTCAAGAGGAGTGGCGGAGGATTTGGTTTCAGCATACGAGGAGGGGCAGAGTATAATTCCCCGTTGTGTGTCCTCCGTATTGCCGATGGAGGCGCGGCCGAGAAAGACGGGAGGCTCAGGGTGAGGAGAGATGTGATAAAGATGTTACTTCTATTAAATCAATAAATGTGGGAATTGCACAAAATTTATAATGAGCGGGCAGAGTAAGTGATTCATCCTCAGGTCTGCCGTGTTGAAGACTTGATACATTATGTGTATATGTAGTGTTAAAGGTTGAAAACCATGAGTCATTTTCTTCAATTACATTATTTCCCTCTAATATATTTTTTCCCCTCTACCACGCATGTTACCCTATATCAGAAAATATTTTACAGGCTAGATCACACTATTGTCCTATAATCATCTCAGTGCTACCTGTTGCACTAGTAGCTTCAGCGAAGGTCCCCTGTACATGTAAATGAATATCTACTTCTCACATGCAATTGAACATTTTAATACATGTGTAGATAACATACGGGCGTGCAGGTTTCCAGTGTGGGCTAGCATCTGTATGCTTGTGCACATGATAGTCGGGTGAAAGTTGTTTTTTATGAATTAGACATGAGTAATTCTTTACACGCACACAACACCTATTTTGCCTGTGTCCAGGTTGGTGACGAGTTACTGGAGATCAATGGCAACACTACAGAAGGAATGCTCCACTCTGATGCCATCACCATCATCAAGCATGGCGGAGACTCCGTCAAGCTCACCATTCGCAGAGTCCTCGAGGAGCAGTTCATTGGATGTAAGTGGCAAGTATTTACTGTTGATGATACTTTACCAGAAACTTTTTATTTTATTTTTATTTTTTTTATTTTTTTTATTTTTTTTTATCAGCAGCATAATATTGATTCCTCCCTTTAGTCTCGACAGAGATTCAGAATATTTCTATGCTTTTTTATACTGGTTATAATCGTACGTAGTCCAATTGTCATTTAATGATTAAGATTGTTAAGATAAAGGGGGAGAGAGAGATAACATTTTAGTATTCAGTGGTGTGAAGAAATCCAACAGTAGAGTGTGCAATAGTGCTGGGCCACTCCTTTTACTTTCTATAATTATTGTTTTTCTATCAAAACACTCAACTTATCCAAACATCCATCAGTGTTTATTGGCTTCCTGATGTGTATTTCAATCTCCCCTTCTGTGGCTCATGAATTCATACAGAACTGTACTCACAAGCTAGATATTGTGTCACTATTCTCTTTGTTTCCTCTGTAGCTGGCCAGTACAAGATGGGTGTCCAGGAAGAAGTGTTCTCTCCAACTGCAAATCAAACTAAAGACCGATATGCCCAAAGCTACATGAACTCTCTTAATCGACGCAGTGGGAGCCAAGAGCCCCGCAGTCCGGAGTGACCTGCCCATCTTACTATGAGGTAAGGGGATTCCATTCTAGAACAATTGGTTTGGAATTGCTGAACATTTAATGACACTTTACCTGGCTTAGAGTAGCTTCTTTTTTTCTTTTAAAGTCCATTTTAAAGAGCTTCAAAGAGACATAATGTAGTGTATAGTCACAAAAAAGCAACACATTATTATTATTATTATGATTATGATTAATGTTATGATTACTGCTACATTTCTTTATTTATTAGCTTAGTAGCATTAAATTAGTTATAGAATCACAAATACTTCAGCTCACAAGCCTTCATCAGTTTTGAGGTATGACCGTTTAAAATAAATAAAATGTAGAGTATCAATGACAATTTACGACATTATTATCATCATTTATTATTATTCCTATGTAGGCTTCCAGGAACCTTCTAGACAAAGGCATTCAATCGATGCTCCTTTTATTTGCCCAGCTAATAACTAACTACCAAACAAACAAACACCACTCATACAATTCCTCTCTCCACATCCTCTCATTGTTTGATGTCTGTACATGTATCTACATCTGATATCATTTTTGCATGCCATTTGAGTACAAATTATTTTTGTGATAACTTATAAAAAGGAAGTGAACTGAAAAACAAATGACCGATTACGTTGTTTCTATTTTTAACCACCAATTATATTTGTGAATGCATTTATTATTCATGGACATAGAATTTATTTTTCTCAGCTGTTTTAATAGTTTATTTTGTTTGTTGTTGTTTTTCTTTTCTTTTTTTTCTTTTTTTGCTTTTGTTTTGTTTTGTTGTTTTCACCCCAGCTACTATTATTTAATGTACACATGACGTATTGGCAAGATTTTATTTAACAGTGACATAAACAAAAATAAAGTAATGCAAGTTTATCATTTGATCTACTATTAGATTAGACATTATACCATATAGGTAGTTGACACAAAGATAGGCAACTAAATGCTACAATATGTGTATTACTTGAGTAAAAAAATAAATATTGATAAATTGGTTTTAAAATAAAATGCTTACATGTATAAAAAGTATGTGTAAATACATTTCGCATGGGTTAAAAATAGAAGCTTGCTTTAGTTAATGGCTAGGTGTGGAGCTGTTTAAATCTTGGTGCTAAGCTAAGTGCCACGAAATTTGTCACCTCTTGACTTTGCCCTTGCTTTAACTCGGCTTCAATAAGTGTTTCAATGTGTGCTAATGTCTCTCTGGCTTTGTCTGCTACCTCTTGCTGACTCCTCTTCGCCCAGGCCTCCTCCGCTGCCTTCTTTTGAACTTCAAGTTGTAGGAATTCAGAGAAGTTGCATTCCAGCTTCAAGAGTTTTGACCAACACTGGTCCCTCTTCTGTAAATGACAAAGACCATGGTGACATATTGTCTGTATGTAGCAAGTAGATTCTCACCAGTATTACAACGCTATTGGAGAAATTTAGTGATAAAAACGGTTGGGAGAAAGAAGGTGGGTGGGGGGGGGGGAGAGGATGATTATAATTGTAGTACAGTGGGTTCTTTAATTCTTTTTATTTTATTATCATTTTGTAATTTATGACCTTTTGCCTTGCCATTTATTACTATTTGTTATTATTATTTTAATTGTTTTTGTTGTTGTTGTTGTTTTTCCCTGTATAACCACTATATTAAATATTGTATTTGAAAAAAAAAAAGAAAGAAAGAGAAAAAAACTAACTTCTTAATTAAAATAATATATTTATCATTCTCCTAGTCAACAAGTGCTGTATCAACTAAGTGGTTGTATATTTGTTTGGTAATTTTGCCCTACACTGCAGGTAGTAATTTATGAGCCTGAAAAGCAAACTAACCAACTCACTTCCGTTTTAACTTTTCCTTTCATCTTCTCTGCCAGTGCTATAGCTACTCTGAAGTACTTTACAGTCAACTCTCTCTTCTCTTCATAGCTCTCTCTCTGATGAAGACCATGGGCCAAGGAGTTCCGCACTTCTAGCAAGTTCAATGTCACATCACTGAAGCTAGACTCATCCATTCCCACATAGGTGGCGAGGGAGGCGGAGTTTTTTTGCATAAAACGGAGCTGATACTGGAGATCAAACGTACTGGCATTTTCCTGACCCTCTGATGTGCTGATATCAATTCTTGTCCTATCATGGCTGATATATCCACCCAGTTCAGTGGACAGGTCCTTCTTGGCTGCCAGTATGAATGAGTGGAAGGAGATGCTGAGATGGCGGCTGAAATGGTGCTGAAAGTTCTCCAGTGAGACTAGGAAAGGATCAAAGAAGGACAGTTGACTGGGAGATGTGGTGCCATCATCAGCAGTGCTAGCTGGAGTTGAAGTGTCTTTGGTTTCTTCTAAAGAGCCCAGTAGTGATAGACAACCTAAACACGGACATTTTTACTTAGTGTATCATAACTACATATAGTCCTGCATAGCCAGACCCTTTACCTATCACTATGCTGGGAAAAGGTCTGGTGGCATTAGTACATAGTACCAGTTCAATGCCCACCAGATCTCAGGGGGAAGTTGCAGTTCCGGTCGGGTTAGGGTTACTGCAGCCACTCAATCAGCTCTTTTTTGTGGTCCCAAGACTTCCGCGTACTATTTTCATGTGCAGTATTTTTACGTTTACATTTTAACTGTGGAGATTCAGTGAAGGATTGATTACATTCCTTTTGAACTGGTACTATGTACTAATGCCACCAGACCCATTTACCAGCATAGCAGTAGGTAAAAGGTCTGGCTACGCAAGACTAAACTATATACAGATCAATAGTTTTACTTTTCTTTTAATTATGGTGAAAGTTGAGAAGCACTAACTATATGACAAAAATTCACCTACACTAAAACCTCTGAACAACAGCCAGTCTTGGGGACAGATCAATTGACCTTTGTTGAGAGAATTGCCTCTCTTCAGAGATTTTCAGAGTATTAATTAACAATCACATAATAGGAATAGACTAATGAATGGTTTACTGGAGGTGAAAATAGTCTAGTAGTGGTTTTTGTAAAGCTAGTGATTTTGTTTGCATTGCTGCTACAGAATCGAATATCAACCCAACTTCAAGAGACACTGCCAAATGACCTGTTCATTCCAGAAAATACTGCACCTCTTCCAGAAAATCAATAGCTTCCTTAAATGTTTTAACTGCTGGTTCAGGTTGATTGGAAGCTACCACTTTCTTCATCCTCTTCCTCATCATCTTGTCATGGCTGCACTGCAGCAAATCAGGCAGTGACAGCAACAATTCTGGATATCACTCGCCAAACCCGTACCTTCCAATGTCAGAGACAAAAGTGCCATAACAGTCCGTTTAAAAACGAATTAATTGTTGATCACTTCCCTTAATGTGCCTCCAATTCTGTACCAGTTTTTAAGAAGAGAAGTCAACAAGACTTTTGTTGAAGTTGAAGGTGAGAAAGTGAACAGAGGTGGCGGCTATAAACTGGAAGTAACCCTGTCACAGGGCAAAAACTTTTGGTAGAAGATAGGGCTAAATGTCCTAATCCTCTATGGGAAAGGTGGTGAAAATATGAAATTTTCTAAATTCGTGACTGCAGGAAATTCAAGTTTTTTCCCTATGTGTGTTTGTCGTTTATACGGTCCACCATAGTTCATACATTCATAGTACGTACACAGACTGAAGAAGATTATAGAACCATTCATTGCTACAGGACATTATAACTAGCTACTAAGAATTACTGTTACATAATTATATAGCTATAATTTTACTACTTTGACCACTCCAGGATGATTATACCTGGCCATTGTTAAGAGTTTGGGAGTGGCTGTTCATCGGAGACTACAAGACTATTGGAACTGTGCTATAAACATTTCGTTCCGCCAAAAGTGACTGGCTATTGAGAGAATGGTCATTCTTTGGGAGCATGTTGTTGAGAGAATTTACTGTATTTTATTGTGTGGCATGATTAGATTAAAAGTAGACTAATAATGATCTGCTCTATAGGGGAAAATTTTGGCTGATTTGTATATAGACTTCGTAAAATAGTAAGTCTAGAAATAGATAAATTTATTGCAAGGACAAAAAAATGTTAATTCAGTAACAAATGCATGATCAGTTGTTTATTGGTTTTTAAGTTAAATAAATGTATTCTTTTGTTGATGTTAACAACTAACCTGTTTCATACTGAGGTGGACCTTGTAAAGTGATGCTTTCCTTCCTCTGCTGCTCCCAATCCTGTAGTTCCTCTTCTGAGTGAGCCTGTGGACAAGACTTTCCATATATACACTTCCCTTCAACATTCTTTCTGTCTATACCCTCATTCTTGCACAGCGTGTAAGGGAGGAGCTTCCCTTTCCTTGGAACAGGGCGGGGACGAGAGCTGTCATAGTCGGTGAGAGATTGAATGAGTTCGTCTTTTTCTGCTTGGAAGTGAGCGTAGGGACACTTCACTCCCAACTTGCAGGGGGGAGGGTTGACTGTAAAAGTGCACATTTCTGGCTTGCTTTTTGACGACCGAAGGTAATTGGATTCATGCTCTAGACATTTAAATAGAATACTCAGTGCTTGAAAACTACAATGACATGTGACTAGAATTGTTAGGTCATAAATTCATTTTTTTTGATGTTTTTAGTTAATTATAGCCTGCCATGATTTCACCAGATTCAGCAAATGTAATTCATTTGAATTGTAAGTGTGCAGGTCTGTAAGGACAATGACACCACTACCTTCACTTCTACATACCAAAGCTAAAGAATTCCAAGTCAAGTCACCCTAGAGAACATGTACTATGAACTAATAAAAGATGAATATTATATAAAAGATGAACATTATCAACCTAAAGAAATTCAAATTTCCAATACCTTGATAAAATTCTGCTCATATTCTCCCAAACTAAGTCCATGAGAGGTGTATTTGACTTCATTTCGTATGTAGTTTTGATTAATTGAAGGTTGGAACATTTGGCAAAGACACCCACAATTAGACTACTCTTGTAAAATTAAATGAATCACTAACGGCAAGAAAATAAAACCTAAAGTAGTCATCTAAACGTAATGTTTGTGTTGCATACTTTTGGGAAATCTATTCTTGTAGACAACAAAAGTTTCGAAGTTTGTTGAGCATGCAAGATTTGCTGTAATGTTTGCAAAACAGAAAAAAAACTCTCCAGACACAATGTAATAATTCATCTATCCCTCATTCCCTAGATAAACTGGATAGCTTTTCCTTGTGGTAATCTATAGCTTAATAATTTGAATAATGAGACATTAAATCATCAGTTGTTCGAGTACTTCCCCTTCCTCTTAGCTCGACTTCACTGTATTTTCCACATACCTCTTATCTCTCTTACATTGAACTAAGCATTAAAACACTATTATGATACATATTTGTATTCTGTGTCTGGAATGTGTGATCTAAACAGAAGACCAGACAAAGATGAGAAAATGCCTACAAATATGCCAGGCCTCCATTTCTTCCAATCTCTCACCATTTATCCATGCACCCAACTCCTTGGCATTGTGTGCATATCGACAATCTTCTCCATAGGAACATTCCTTGTCTTTATTCTTACACATTTCCAGCACTTTCCCTGAACTGCTTCTACACTCCATTTCTTTCCATTTCTCCAGTTCTTCCTCACTATGAGCATACCAGCATTTGAGTCCCTTCTCACATATGCCACTGGCATCCTTGCAGATTTTTAGGACGCCATGTTTAGGGAATTTCCGTATTGTCTCACACAGAGTGCTCTGCCAGAGAGCCAGTTCCTCTTCGTTGTGAGCTCGTGGGCAGGAATTCCCATTGGTACATGTAGGAGAGTAGTCACATAGCTTTAGGTGCGATTTTTCTGTCAAATTCCTCCTGCATCTTGCCTTATATTGCACAACATAACACACACAATAGCATATATAGATATTATTTTGATACTTCTCCCATTTTTGTTGAGTTACTCACAATCAAATGTTAGGTTTATTTTTTATTTGTTTTTCTTTTTATATAATTATATGTATGTGTGTGTGTGGACATATGTATGTCATTTGTACTTTGATCATCGTGTATTTGAGTTAGCTTGGTGGTCAACCCCGTCCCAAACTTCACTAAACAGAATCTTCTGGTTTAGTGATCTTTACCCATATCATCTAATGTGAATGAATTGTTTACTGTTCTGAATACTCTTTTGCGGGTGTAGTTAAAACTTACAAACTTACTGGAGCTCATTTTCTATCCGAATGAGTGGCAATGGTAAGTAAATGCACTAATTGTCATAGTGATACGCCCTATGCAATGGTGTTCCTTACTTAAACATCCAGTGTCCTATAGTCCAACCACGAAGGTAAGTCTTGTGTTGGCATGTCCAGTGAACAAGTGTGTGTGACAGTGTGGTGCTTTACAGCTACTGCTTAGCTAAAGAATAGCACAATGTAAACATTTATCTAACAAATAAATATATTAGCTGCCTTTACACCGCTTTTTCAGCTACTACAGCAGTAAGAAGGTCTTAATATTGGGTTAGGTTCAAACCAATGTGGTAATTCCTTAGAAATGCCAGCTATTATTATTATTTTAATTTTTTTTAAAGTCATAACAGTTAGGGCAAGTTGTTACTATGGTGTTGAAATATTATATACCATATACACGTAATTTAAAAACTTGATCGTTTTTTAGTAGCTGAAGCATTAAAAATTTTAATTTAATCGCCATAGCTAATGTACTTTTATGTAACCTAACTACGGAGGCTCGGTCACCATTTATGCTCAAGCACACCACTACCCGTTATATGGTTTACTACCAAATTAGCTATGAATGGAATTCACTACTATGGTGTTAGCTACCTAATTTGAATGTACATACAACATTGGGTCTTTCTCCCAACTATTACTGCCAAAATTAATAAAAGCAAACAAGAAGAAGCAACAACAGAGCGAGGCAAACACTGTGACTCTTGAGAATTATAGATTAAGTCTTTAATACTTCCACAAGAAATGCCAGTGACGATCAGATTCACTATATTTAATTATAGTATAACTTCTCGATGATTTTATAACAGAAATAATTACCTGGCCGACGCCTGAAGATTCTGACTTCCGATAGTCTCCCATTTCGCGACCTCGACCACGACTTCGACCGCGACCTCGACCGCGGGGCATTCTTCCGAAACCTCGCTGAGACATTTTCCCTTCCCTTTACAGCTCAGGGAAAGCTTGCAGCATTGGAGGAAGAAAGTTACGAGAGCTGAGGATATATACTTTCAGAGGGAATTTCGCACGTAAACACAACTGAGGTCACGCCCTCACTTTCTTTGGAATGTTTCGAACGTTAACTATTGTTTAGTCAGCAAATTATTTGGAGGGCCGCTCAAAAAAAAAAGTTTGTTATGGCCTCAAAGGGAAAGTTGAAAGAGGGGTTCTATAGAGTCGAATTCCACAACACAGTATGGGAAGTTCCTAGTCGATACCAGGAGCTCAGGGCCATTGGAATCGGTGCTTTTGGGTCTGTATGGTAAGTAAGGCCATTGTTATGGTGGGTGTCAATATGTTGTGCTGGCTGAAGAGGTAGTATGAATAGTGGCTGTCATAATGAACTTGTATGTGAGGAATGAGTACAGGAAATTGTCCATAAATGAAGTTTGGACTAGTTTCAACTTTTTTTTTTGTACTCTATTGCCATTGACAATGAAACTGTGTCAGTATTGTATTCCAGTTAAAGCTGCTTTTAATAATGAAAGTAATAAAGATTTCCTGTGTCTCCGTGTGATGTAGTTGTGCGCTGGACAAGGAGCATGATGTACGGGTGGCCATCAAGAAGTTGTCTCGACCGTTCCAGAGCGACACCCACGCCAAGAGAGCCTACAGAGAACTCAGACTACTCAGACACATGAATCACGAGAATGTGAGGGGTTAATAGGGAAGGGGAGGGGCAGGTGGGAGGGGCAGTGGGGCGTATTGTGTATGTTTTTTTAATTTTTATTGAGGCTTCTGTTAGTAACGATAATTTTTGAATTGCAGGTGCACTCTGAACTCTCAACAGATGATGATGCAAAATGCAGTAATAGATTAATAAGATCTGTGACGTTGCTTAGCGTTATGTTTGTCTTTTGTGTGCGGACAAACAAGCTCTTGTTTGCTTGTTAGCAACATAAGCTGATAGATGTGTGTGTGTGACTATTTCCTTCCACTGTTAGTCTTCATTCAATTCCTGGCTAAGGAAAATGGTCAATATGTCCTGTGCTTGTTCACCGTGCATGTATGTTGTAGCGTGACATTAAGTTATAGTTAAAGCATGAGCGCTTAGTTTCTAGTCGATTTATTGCACGACAGCCCGAGGGCCGTAGGCCCGAGGACTGAGTGCGATAAATGTACTAGGCACTAAGCGCTCATGCTTTAACTAGTTTAAATACCGGGCAAGTGTTATTGCACACTTGCCAAGTTATTACACCTGACAACAATATAGCAACGGTATTTAATTTCCTGATAACTCACCTCTGGGTTTATCAGTTGAGAGGAAGAGATAAATCATAGCCAATTATTAGGCAAGCAAAGCGAGACCCTCACTAACGAGTCTTAATTGCGATATTGGTATATATGTGTATGTGTGGCAAAGTTCAAAGAGGTCAATGCGTGTCCACCCCCAGAGGCTACTTCAAAACCTTAACATTAGCGCATGAGCAAGAAATTGAGGAAGAATGACTTTGAAATAATGCTAGGAAAAATATAGACAAAGAGCTATGGAGACAGAAGAGGACAGATGTTCGCAGCTAAGTCTTACATAATTAGCAGAGTTCATTTTGAGAATACAATACGATGATTTATCTACTAGGGCTCTGGTACAATAGAGCATTTTCAACGGAGCGTACTTTGGAAAGGTGGCTGGCTTTAAGCAGAATCCTTTGGTTTATCAAACCTTACCCGTATCATCCTCGGAAATTTTATTGCTTACCCAATTGTCCAATGGTCAAGTCGCGAAGAGAACACAATGTAACTCTTGTTCTGGTATATCCAGTGAACAAGTGTGTATGGATGTGTAAAAGTGTTTTGTGTTGGAATGGCGCGAATAAATTAAACAAAAACATTTAATTAACAAAGATGTAATATAAGCAGCTAGCATTCACATTTGAATTTCAGTCTGACCAGCTCGCTCGCCATTTGTGCTGAAGCACATCACTAGTAGTGATATGTATATGACGTAGATGCAGCCTTGCTAAATGAGACATGTATTGACTTACCTTACTGTGGCAATGCAACTGTGTCCATTTATCAATACAGCAAGACTTCAGTTGTCTGAACATGTTGGGACAGAGAGGAGTGTGGATAACTGAAATGTTCAGATAATAGTGTTTGGTTTATGGATATGTCCGGGTAATTGAAGTTGCCTAACTGAAGTTCTAAAGTACTTACTTTACTATACAGCAAATTTCATTTGGTCCACTGATAAAATTTATTCAAGCTACCTTATTAACTGTTTGATTGGTTAGATTTGATGTAGCCAAGTGGTAGTAATCTGGATGACTATTATTATTATTACTAGCAAGTACCCCGCCACATAGTGGTGCTTGATGTATTGCAAAATAAGAATGCAGTAGCACAAGTTATCTTGCTCAGTTATCATTCTCTACCATTGGTTAAGGTTACATACGTTTCCCTCTCCTACTCTCTTTTTTTCTGAACCATCTGAGCTTTTCTTCTACCCCACCTCTCCTATCTTCAGTTCTTCTTCTTGAGTCATGGAACCCCCTTTTACTTTGTCTATCTCTCCTGCTTTGAGAAACTTTTGTCTTCTATTTCTGCTTTAGCCTTTCTTTTGAAAACTAACCCCCACCTTTTCTCGTCGATTCCACCCACTTTTTAGTTATAATTACCAATCGCTCGCCTTTTTGCCTTCTCTTCCCTTCCATTTTAAACCTATACCGCCTTACCTCGCCGTTTCCATCAGTTATGATTAATCGCCTTTTACCTTCTCTTCGGTACTTTCGCCTTCTTTTATGAAACCTACGCCGTCTTCCATCGTCTATTGCACCCGCTTTTTAGAAGTAACCAGCACATTTTACTGACTGTGACGACACTTTACTACATAACGGGACAACGCTTTACCGAACTGTACAAAGCTCATGAATTATTCATGAATACACGCACCGTTGTCATCGTCATTACTGACACACAAGCGTATTATTATATAGATTATTATTATTATTATTGTTATTATTATTACTACTACTACTGTTAT
>WLWD01006283.1_pt1 | contig 100153 bp, 87 predicted proteins | sample 6712731 | NCBI WGS metagenome assembly WLWD01 (sample SAMN12718690, study PRJNA576275) | sponge metagenome | isolation source: marine sponge | host: Mycale hentscheli | place: New Zealand: South Island, Marlborough, Capsize Point | collected 2014-11-01
GTGGAAATATCCACTAAAAGCGAGGTAACTAATGTGTGTTGTTTCCCCTACTTTGTATAGCTATCTCACTGATCTTTTATTCCAGTTATTTACTCAGAGTTCAACTCAGGAGCTTATGGGGAAAACAGATGAAGAAGCTGCAAGATATTATTATGGCTGCAGGTTCTGGCACCCTAAATGGCTTCAAGTATTGGCCTCAGCAAAATTTTATACTTTCTGCTTCTGTTTTATTGCTACCATTCAAGGAGCTTTAGTTAGCGGTAAATAATAGTAGTACTCTTCTCTATTCATTAAAACACCTTCTTCTTTTTTAACATTAACGTTTTATCATGCAGGTTTTTCATCTGTTGTGGTTTCATCAATTGAACGAAGGTTTCAATTGAGCAGCACTGCTGTAGGATTCTTGTTGGTTTCATTTGACCTCACTGTGGTTCTCTGCGTAATATTTATAAGCTATTTTGGAGACAAAGGACACAAGCCACGTTGGATTGGATATGGCAGCGTCTTTATAGGCATTGGGTCTATTATATTTGCTCTCCCTCAGTTTATATTCGGAAGTTATAAGGTCGGAATCAGTGACAATTTCACCCAGCAGGCTTGCGTGATGTCTGGTGAAGTATCTTCTGCTGACTGTGGCTCTTCTTCTAATATTATAGCCTACTTCATTATTCTTTTTGGTAATACCATAATAGGGATCGGAGCAGCGCCTCTGTACACTATTGGCATATCCTACATTGACGATATAACGCTACCTAAATATGTCCCGATACATTTGGGTTTTTTGTATGTATGTGTTGCATTGGGACCAGCTCTAGGCTATGGACTTGGAGGTGTGTTTCTGTCAATATATGTGGATCCCTGGGTTGAGACACAACTAACAGAGGCTGATCCAGGTTGGGTAGGAGCATGGTGGATAGGCTTTCTTGTCTGTGGAGCTGTATCACTACTTTGTAGTATTCCTTTTTTCTTCTTTCCAAAATATCTATCCAACTACAATGAAGTTGTGGAAGCTAGAAAGAGTGAGCATGTCAAAGTTTATGTAAGCAAAGAGAAAGAAGAAAAATCACTGAAGAATCAATTGAAAGCATTTCCAAGACACTTACTTGACCTACTTAAGAGTCCAAGCTTTGTATTCGTAAGTCTTGGTCTAGCTTTTCTATTTCTCACACTCTACGGAATGATTGCATTTGGTCCGAAGTTTGTTGAATCTGTATATAATATCCCAGCTTCTACCTCCAGTCTTCTAGCGGGAGCTGTAGGTATGCTTTTCTTTAAATTATATTTAACTTATTGTTTCAAATGCTTACTTATTCTGCAGCCATTCCAGCTGGAGGTCTTGGGACAGTTGTAGGAGCAATCATATCTTATTTTTTGAAGGCTAATCCCAAAAAAGCAGCTGTACTAACATGGATTTGTTCTTTTCTTGCTCTTCCTCCACTCTTTGGATTCTTTGCTACATGCCCCTCCTTAGATATTGCAGGAATCAATGTGCCATATGAAAACATGTGAGTTTTGTCAGTTACACTAATCATAATGTAATTAATTTACTTTTTTTGGCAGCTCATACATGTCTATGAGTGATGTCACCATCTCTTCCTGCAATGCTGACTGTATGTGCACATCCAGTATCTATGAGCCAGTGTGTGGTGCGGATAACATCACCTACTTCTCTCCTTGTAGAGCTGGATGCATGAAGAGACCTGATGAGAACAACTCTAGTGTAAGACTTCAAGTATAATAGAATGGAATGTTTTTTTATCCTGACTAATTAAGCATGGCCTCATTAGCCATCTATTTGTTGGCTACCTTGCCCATTACTGTCTTATGTGGTATGACATTATAGATGGTAGTATTTGAAAACTGCACATGTGTGGATGACTCCCTGAGACTAGGGAGGAATGGATCTTACAGTGGTAGTCCCATAGCAGTGGATGGCAAGTGCCCACAGGAATGCAACACACTCGGACTGTGGCTGTTTCTCATTGGATGTGTTGTCTTCCTCATATTTGTGATGAGAATACCGACTCTCCTAATCACAATGAGGTAAGAATAGCATTGGAATAACGTTGTGGGAATAGTATAGGAATAGCAGTGGTGTGTAGAAAGCAAATCACATTGGTTGGGCTAATGTGTGGCCGCCACAAAATGTGCTAGTTACTTATTAATACCTAATATTAAAAAACTTAATTCAATAATTACAGTAGTTATTATAATTTAATATACTGCTGTAATACATCATCTAATTCTAAAAATATGTTCCATCAAGATGTGCAAAGGAAGTAATTAAAATACTGTGCAAAGAAAGTAATATTTGGTCTTGCTTTTCCGTCCTTATCATTTTTTAAACATATGTAGCAAAGCGGAAAATCATTTAGTTTTCTGGTAATGTAGGAAAGGCCATAGCAAACTTGGGTAGTGAAACTTTAATCCTAGCTTGTGTGAAGCTTCTGATTCTTCAAACAATGGCTTTGCTATTGTCTATAGACCAGTAGTCGCGTGCTCTTTATCACTATTATTATAAACTGCAAAAGTGCCCTTTTTATGACAACCACAGCCCATTCGCTGAAATTATTGGTCCGACCTATGCCCCAGAACAGTGTTGGAATATATTGCAAAAAGTAATAGGAATAGTATTGGAAATAGCTAGTATTAGAAATAGTATTAGAAATAGTATTAGAAATAGTATTAGAAATAGTATTAGAAATAGTATTAGAAATAGTATTAGAAATAGTATTAGAAATAGTATTAGAAATAGTATTAGAAATAGTATTAGAAATAGTATTAGAAATAGTATTAGAAATAGTATTAGAAATAGTATTAGATTTAGTATTGGAAATAGTAATTGTGCATATCAAAGTTCTCATATAATACAAATCAATAAGCATAACCCAAATACACAAATCTCCATACTTATATATGTTCACAACAGGAAATATGAAAGACCACAGGAAATGAATAAGATACAGGAAGTAATCAATTAGTGCTAGCTGTCACATCTCCCCTTCTAAGAACCTAATGATAATAATCGGGGGGTTGAATATCAGTTCCAGTTTGTGAGCGAGTTTGTATCCTGCGGGGAGTTGTTGACGATTGTGGTATTTCTTCTTCTACTGTGAATTCTCTGTTATCTCGATTTATGCCCAGGTGAATTGTGAAGACTTGTTTCTGTCTCTTGAGCTAGAGTGTCTTGTTCTGGCTGTACCCTAAGATGGTGTCGATTTCTTTCGATTCTGCCTGATGGTGTATCCACCACATATGATCTTGGACGATTTGCCTGAGTAACCACAGTTCCACTCACTAATCCTCCTTCAGCAGAAATCCATACGGGTGTATCCTCCAGAATCTTAGGACCAGGTTGGACTCGGTGACGTTGGTCGAAATGGTTTCGCATATTTTGTTTCCTTGTCTGGTCTTTCTTATGAAACTCCTCCAAATACGGCCAAGTTGGTATGAGAAAATTATCTGTTTGGGGAACTAGAGTTCGCATTAGACGTCCCATACAAAGTTCAGCAGGGCTCAGGTTGCACCATGGTAAGGGAGTATTCCGATAATTCAAAAGTGCCCTGTATGGATCAGAAGCAGCAGATTGCCTCAATAGTTGTTTGACTGTTTGTACAGTGCATTCATCATTGTCTCCTTTTGGAGAGATTGAGGGATAACTATTCGATCATTGTACATCAATAGACCGTTATTCATGGTTAGTGAACCTCTCTCTTTCCAATATAGACTTAACACACCTTTGACTCGTTGTCTTTGTGGCCATCCATTTCCGCAAAACTCTATCACTTGCCTGCATATTTCATCATTTCTCTGTGCTTGACAATATTTATCAAGTCGACTGCCCGATGCTGGTAATGTTGATGTGGTCATTTCAACATATTTTTCAATTTCAGCTACTTCATTTGTTTCCCTATGGTTTGACTCCCTGAGTGGAGCACGAGATAATGCATCTGCTGTGTGCAGTTCTTTCCCCGCTACATCATGAATGCTATAGTCGTATCTATTCAGCCTAAGTCGGAACCGAACGATGCGAGGAGGAAGTTGATCCATTCTTTTAGTATAGTGGTATGAGGGGTTTGTGGTCTGATTCAATCTGAAATTGTGTTTCCAAAATGTAGTCATGAAAATTTTCACACACCCACGTAGTTGCCAGAGCTTCTTTTTCAATTTGTGCATAATTTCTCTCTGTTGATGACATAGCACGTGAAGCATATGCAATCGGTCTCCAATCTTTACCAGACTTCTGTAGTAACACAGCCCCTAATCCAAATGAAGAAGCATCTGCTGAAATGTTAAGATCAGCAAGTGGGTTATAGAGAGCTAGAAGAGCAGGTTTAGTCAATTCAGTCTTGACCGCAAGAAAAGCTTCTTGATGTTTAGGATTCCAGCACCATGCATTTTTCGGACTCAACAGTTCCCGCAATGGTAGACTAAAGTCAGCAAGACTACTTGAAAATTTACCCGTTTGGTTGGCCATACCCAAGAACCTTCACAATTCTGTTATATTAGTTGGGGGTTTCATCTCAGCTATTGCAGTTGTTTTTGCTGGATCTGGAAGGATACCATGGCTATCAATGACATGACCAAGTTGACACTTGTAGCTTTAAACTGACATTTATCCCAGTTAAGTGTAACATTTGACTGCAGTAAATGATCCAGCACAGCTCTAAGTCTTGAATCGTGCTCTTCCTCAGTGCTACCAAAGATTAGTATATCATCTGTTTTGCTTACCACCCCAGGAAGACCGGTTAATACTCTCTCAATTATTTTCTGAAAAACTTCGGGGGCACTAGAAATTCCAAATGGGAGTTTTTTGAAACAATATCTACTGATTGGTGTGACAAAAGTAGTCAGTGGTTGCGATTGTTCGGCTAGCGGTATCTGCCAGAACCCGCTATTGGCTTCGAGAAAAACGCTCCCTTTGTTATCTGTGCCAAAATGTCATCAACAGTAGGTATCGGGTGTGTTTCTCTGAGGACTCCTTTATTAAGTGGTTTTAAGTCAACACATATATGTACTGTACCATTGGATTTAGGTACCACTACCATGCCGGAGCACCATTCTGTAGGTTCCTCTATTTTTGTGATTACACCCAAACTCTCCATACGTTCTAGTTCCTCTATGACTTTCTGTCTCAATGGGAACGGAACAGCTCTAGGTGTATACAAAGCATACAGGCAAACATCTTCACTAAGTTGGATTGTATATAGATCCCCAAAATTCCCCAAGCCTTCAAACAGCTTGCTATATTTTTTTCTGATTTCTGATCGATCGGCTACTTGGCTTTCGATTTCCTCTGTTCTACACAGTAGTTGTAAACCCGTAATTGCAGGTAGGCCCAGAAGATTATTTTTTAATCCCCTAACTACAAATACTGTCTGTTTTGTAGATTTCTGGTCATGTGTGAGAGTTGTTGTGAAGTGACCAATTACTTGCAAACTTTGGTGGGTTGGGCCATGGAGTATCTGCTTTTGCAATTGACTGTTATTCAATTTCTTGTATGTTTTTACATTTACAGCTGTGACTTCTGCCCCAGTGTCTATTTTGACCGGGACTGTCTGTTTTCCCACTTGTATGTTACAATGCCAAGACTTATGCTGATCAGAAGAGACTGTGTTTAAGTATGGAGATCAACCTCATCTGTTAATTGGTCTATTTCATTCATGGATACATTCTTAGATCTGCAACATGCCCCAAAATGTCCCAACTTATTGCATTTGTAACATACTACACTCATTGCTGGACATCTCTCACCTTGGAAATGTCTCTCCAGACCACATGAGGTGGTGACCTTGTAGTTGAAGTTGTACTGAGACCACTGAATGGCACCTGCTTTTGCTGACCTCTCTGCATGAAACCACTGTTGTCCATACCACCATCTACCTGGCTCTGCTGCCAGTTGCTGATGCTGTTGCAAAAGGTGACTTGGTGACCTGTTCCACCAATATTGGGTTTGTTTTGGACCCTTCTTTAAGCTCTGTTTGTTGTTCAGCTATTGCTTCCCTTTGCCGTATAGCTATTTTAGCTTTCTCCAATGTAAGAGCGGAATCCTCTTGTAGTTTCTGCGAAAGTGCCTCATCTCTGATTCCCACTACTAGTCGGTCTCGTAATAGTTCGTCCTTAAATGCACCATATTCACAATTTTCGACAAGACTGTATAATGCAGTGATAAACTGCTCAGCTGATTCTCCTTCAAGTTGGTGTCGTTTGTTCTTTCGTAAATGGTGTTTTTTCGTACCTTGAAATAATCATCGAATTTCTGTAGTGTCATATTTTTTCCGTTCCTCTTCTGTAGGGTTTGTAGATAGAAGGACTTCTTCCACTTGATCTCCGCATGCAATACAGCAGTGTATTCACTTGTCTCAGTTCACTGTCAGTGGCTAAATTTGAGGCTTGCCGGTACTGTTAGAATCTTTTCTTCCATTTCATCTGGCTTTGTAAAATTAAATTGTTCTGGTGTTGTCAACCTTAACTCTGCCATTCTGGAGATCCCACTTCTGACACCATGTGCAAGTTCTCTTGTATCAAAGTTCTCATATAATACAAATCAATAAGCATACACAAATGTCCATACTTATATATATATGTTCACAACAGGAAATATGAAAGACCACAGGAAATGAATAAGATACAGGAAGTAATCAACTGTCACAGTAATAGATATGGTATTAGAAATAGCATTGGAAATAGTATTAGAAATAGTACTAGAAATAGTACTAGATATAGTACTAGATATAGTGCTAGAAATAGTATCAAAAATAGTATTGGAAATAGTATTGGAAATAGTATTGGAAATAGTATTAGAAATAGTATTGGAAATAGTATTAGAAATAGTGTTGGATTAGCATTGCAATGACATTGAAACGATATGGAATAGTATTGGAGCATTTTGTGGGGTTAACTACGGGTTAGATCTCCGAGCTACACCACTGGACGTCTAGGCTTGTCTTTCTCTGGAAGTCACTAGTTTGATTGTTTCGCTGCCACCTGAGTCTTACGTGGCTTGCCCGTTGCGCCGCTCAATGGCCAGTTACTTAGTCATATGTTGATTAAATACAAGCACAAGCACACGGACAATCAAGTAACATAGGTACAAGCACCACGGTAAGACTAAATTCACACACACGCACAACCTCAGTTTTACACAAGACACAGAAATGACCATTATAAGGTCACACTCAGTCACGTGACACTTTCACCAATGACCAATGAGATCTTGTGTGCGTGGCAGAAACCACGTACACAAGTGATGCAATAATACTCAATATAATGCATAACATTTACAAAACTTACAATAATGCACCACACGGAAAATACACTAACTAATAATTGAAATACATCAAATGCACACACACAGCTGTTCCGTCTACCTTCTCCTTTCTTCTTCTTTACTTTCTTTCTCCTGGTCACCACACATTTGAATAGCATTTTTTTTCACTAATCACTTGAAGCAACCTCCTAATTTTGACCTAATTTGTTTTGTTTTTCTCAGATTATATAAGTAGTGGCATATTCAGGTTTGTACGAAAGTCTTTTTCTACTTGTCTGACTGACAAACAAAGCAATTTCTTTTTCCCACTCCACAAAAAGTTTACAAGCTTACATGCTTTCCTTGTATTTATCTATAATTTTTTAATAAATGGACATAAAGTGGTAAACTTTGTACTTGCATACTTATGGTTTCTAAGCTTGATGAGATAGACTAAATCTTTATGTACAATATAGAAAATACTTAACAGCTGCTGCACATACACCATGTATAGGACTAACTAAAATGCCCCCCCCCCCCTTCTGAAAGTGGAGGGGCCACTGTTTCCCTGTGTCTCCACCACTGCTCCATGTTTAGGCATACAGCACCAGGTCTTTGTAATAGCTAGCTAGAGTCAAGCTCATAAAACAGCTTTAGAAAGTATGGATCAGTCCCAGGTGTGTATAAGGGTTGGTTCTAAACGTTTATGCCATAAAAATAGACCCTTGAAATGCCTGAAGAATCCCAGAGGTGCAAGCAGGCCAATTTAAAATGCCCTAGCTAGATAAGTTATAATTCATATTCATAAATAGAACAAAACTATTACTGTTATAATCTGAAAATTTAAGAACTTAGTTATTTAACAATAGTGACTTCTTTTGCAAATTATTGCATTTTTTAACTAACGCTGAGGGTTTGCACTCTTGGTGCTCTAGTTCTACCATTTCCAGGACCCTCTGATGAGTTATTGAAATAGTCCTTAAAATGATTACTGACATTAGCAGGTAATGTAGATGTCATGGAGGTGGAGAAATTGTAAGGAGAGCTAAAACAACAAGACACTTTTCGAAGTGCAATTTCCCCCCCGATAAACATTGTATCATTAATGCAATTAGCTACATGTATAATTGATCACATGATCTGTATTGTCAGAGCTGTGGCAGAGGAGCAGAGATCCCTTGCATTAGGGATGCAGTCCCTTCTATGGCGTGTCTTAGGATCCATTCCAGGACCACTTCTCTATGGGGTCATTTTTGATTCTAGCTGCATATACTGGCAAGAGGAGTGTGGTCGCCGTGGAAACTGCTGGGTTTACGACAACAACTCCATCAGTAGGGGAGCATTCAGTCTCTCATTTTGTGGAGTAGCCATCAATACTGTCTTCATGATCCTGTGCTGGCTACTGTATCCACCTATTCCATGCACTAAACATGGCCAAGAAGAGCCTTCAAGCAAAGATGATGTATTAGACAGAAATGTTACGAATCCAGTTTTTAATCCTGATGATGAAACCCAAACATCGTAGCTATAATAAGTGGGGGGAAATATATTTGCTCCTTTTATTAATTAATTAATATTGTTCATTTATTATGCAATGTTCAACTAGACTAAATGTTATTTATAAAAGTTATTGTTGTAATATTGTTAATGCAGTTGTTTCTGTTCTTTTCATGTATAAGTTAAAATAGCAATACAACCACGCCTTGTTTCATAAGCTGAGATTCTCAAGCCAAACTAATACTTAGTAGCTAATCAATTTATTCAACTTGCTTTTTTGCCTGTTTATGTTTAAAGTAGAAGAACTAGAGAAATGTCTTTAATTTTTCCTCCTTGCCTCTTTGTGCCATTCATAAATGAAAGAAATTGAGGAATTGAATACAAATAAGACAAAATATTCCAATCCAAAATAATATATAGTCTAAAAGCAGCAGCTAGACAATTTCTTCATAAAAATGCTACTCTTAATAGAAATACACACTAAAACTAGAAAATAAAATACCTGCAGCAAAAAAATCAAGACATAGAAATAAAAACAAATTTTCCAATTCAAGTTTAATGCTGAACACGTGAAAGAGGCACAAAGAATCAAAACACAGATCACATAATAGTCTGAATAATGCTTGAACTGAGGCTTGTGGGGATCAACTATATAGTAAGTATAACACTGAAGACTTAGAACGACAACACTATGGCATGAAACACCGACTGATTTAGGGCATATGAACCAAGAACTATAAAGCGAATTATTAGAGGGACAGCAGAGAACCACTTGCAATCTTTACTTCCTGAACAGCCTTGAAATGAGTCCAAAAATGTATGGAGAGCTATAAACCCTGAGAAGGTTTTGACAAAGTCTGAGAGGATAGAGCAATAAGAGGGAAATTGTAGCAAATACAAACACTACAAATACTGTCAATGCTAGCAGTGCATAGGGAATGTGCTTGCAACTGAAATAGGGAACTGTAGGATCACTGAATAATGCATAAAAGCAGGTTCCATTGCTGGATGGATCGCACACCTCAACTGGAACCAGAAGATCGTAGCACATCATGAGAAATTTGATGTTGGAGGGCAATAGAAACATTTTGAAGGCTTCTACTGTTGATGACTTTATACTGAGCTTCATTCTGAACGAGTTGAATAACGATTTAATAGGAGTAATCAAGACTACAATAAATCTATAATTATAATCATGTAATATAATCCCCAAATATGTGATGACTATAAGCAAATATATAGCCACCAGAAAATCAAGGGAGCGAACAGCCATAGAATTGAATTCAAACCAGATGTCAAGATCAAACAAATGCAGAAAATCTTGATTCCAAATTCCATAAAATGTTTCAAATATCTGAATTCCTAACTTAATGGTAATAGGCTTTTGGGGCATCTCCCAGGTAAACAAAATAGTCCGTGCTATTATGGGACAGCTGATAATTTGACAAAAGAAGACATAACCTTGAATGCGAGAAGAAGGAATGTTAATTTCTAGCCACAAACAGAAATATGCCAAAGAGTGTCAATAACACGTAAGCTACTGTGTGATCCAACTTGTTAGACAACTACCACAACTTTTGCAAGTCATAGTATATGAATAAGTAGGCAAATACGTGCCATTTCGGCATTGTCCACACAGTGAGGCTGTTCTATTGTACATGTTGCACATGGCTTTATCCAAGGTGCTAACATTAGCGGCAAGAAGGTCGTAAACTTCGTAATCAAATATATTTTTACCCAAATAATCACAATTGTAAAAACATTGTCCAACTTCAGTTTTGGAAGATTCTTCATCAAAAGTAAGGCAGTAGCAGCTTAGGGTGTAATTCTTCTTCCCAAGTGGACCACATCGAAGGTTATTTTTCTCTAAACACTTACAAGTTTTGTCCCAGTAATTGTAGTAGGCCCAGACTGGACAATGAAGAAATTGGTTATATGAATAGGAAGAGTATTTATACAGACTAGAAGATGGAATTGAAGTAGTTTTAGCGGATGTTACTGTAAACAGTATTATTCTATTACCAATACTGAACACCAGAACAAGTAATGATAAAATTGACATCCTTGGCCTTGGCTCATATCTGTCTGGTGGAAGCAGTGAAAGTCTAAATATATGCCACTATTGGTTGTTATGTTAACTAATCAGTTTCAATATCCGTTTAGAACGTTGTTTCAGATGACCCGTGATAAACAATGGAGTAGAAACATTCATAGAGGGATTCAATGCTTAAATCTACACCAAAATAATTTGGGATTGTTCATGTATAATTACATAGCTACTTACATTTGCTGTGATTTGCAGCTGCCTGTCACTGAATGATTAACCAAGACAAATTGGTAATTAAATCCATGTTCTATGTCCAAGGAAGGAGCTGTAGAAAGTGACACATGAATATACCAACTCGTGTGATATGATTTGGGAGTACAGTAATGGTGGCTATTGAGAAAATATTTTTTTTGGAAAAGATGGTGGTCAAAGTGCCTATTGACATAACTAATAATGCATCATGTTACAGTCCTTGTTACCCAGGCATTCAGTGGGTGAGTGGGTGGGAGGGGGCGTGGGAAAAGAAAAGACGGCCTGATACACACTGACTAAGAATGTCCATTTGTATGTAACTTTTTTTGCTATACTATACTCATGAATAATTTATTAGCACATTCTAGTGCCCACCTGTGTCGTTTTGAACTTGTTCAAACGAGGATCACCACTGTCTTCAGTCCAGTGAGTATTTTCAAATTCACACCACCACTGGTACTTTAGTGTTCAGGTTGATAATATGTCTCATGTATTGTTACAACAAACACCAATAGCAAAAAGGTGCTGAATTAATGGCTAGGTGCTCAATGTGTAATTGTAGCTCTACTACTCCCAACTCAATAGTCTGGCCCGCCAATCCTTTACATATCAGAATCCTGTGATGTATAAAAATAAAGCTTGTCTCGTCAACCAGACCCTATCTCCTTGTAGTGGCTAGATGAAGGGTTCGACCATTGAAGGACTGTCTTGCCTTGCTATACAAGACTGCCTTTACCTGAATAACTTCGAACATTTATTTTTTGTAATACACTTTGGGTATTAGCTATAACTTCTGTAGCTAGTTACTTTTTTTTATAAAAATTTCTTCTGTGCAATTTTTTTTTCCAATACTTGTATCTGTAGAGCTCTAACAGTTGCGCCACGCAGAGCCTTTACCAAAAAGGCTTAATAGTATGCAAGCTCCATTGCAATGTTCTCCCTTACAAGATTTGGTAGCTAGCTACTACTTTGAAGATCTTCAAAATTTCTAACGATTTTGGATAGGCAACATGAAGCTTTATATTAACACTGAAGTCCCATACATGAAAAAAGAAAGAAACCAGTTAAAAAAAAAACGGGTCCAGCTTAGCTATGTGGTGTCAACCTAGTCTGGCCGTACGAGCGGAGCAGTTGGGTAAAGGGTTTGGTAGGTCAACCGCCGCTATAGTATCTGCCGAACGCAAGTTATTCTTGATTCGCTCAAGAACTACTTATTTTTGCGCGTAGGTAGGCGTAGTTCTTCACAAACGAACCCAAGCCCTTGTAATCCGTTTGTCTGTTGCAAGTAGAAAATGGAAGATAAGTCGTGCGACGGTAGAACATCCGCGATAGAGCCCAATCTGTCTCTTAATGATGTAAGTTAAATTCATTAGGATCTCTGGCTATAGCTAGCTAATGTTCTGATTTATAAATTTGTTTTAAAGCTACAAGCTCAAACATCCACTCGGGAGTTAGTAACTCCCGTTGAAGAAAAGACCCAAAGGTATTACTTTGGATGTAGGTCGTGGCATCCACAAAAACTTCAAGTCTTGGCCAATGCAAAAGTTTATACCTTCTTTCTGTGTGTTGCTTCTCTGGTTGAAGGAGCTCTAGTTAGTGGTAAGAACAAACATTTACTTCAATAAAAAAAATTAAAAAAATTATGAAAACCACTCTTTCTTAATAGGGTTTTCTTCAATAGTTATATCCACTATTGAACGTAGATTTCGGTTTAACAGTACATCGGTGGGATTTCTGCTGGTATCGTTTGACTTGTCTGTTCTACTGAGCATCATATTTATAAGCTACTTCGGAGACAAGCGACACAAACCTCGCTGGATAGGATACGGTGTTATTATTCAAGGCATAGGATCCCTGGTATTTGCATTTCCTCAATTTATATTTGGTAACTATCAGGTAGGAATTACAGGAAATCTCACACAGCAGGCTTGTGTGTTGTCTGGTGAAGTGCCATATGCTGACTGTGGCTCCTCCAACGCACTCGCCTATTGCATTATCCTGTTTGGTAACACTCTCATCGGGATCGGAGCTGCTCCTCTTTTCACTATCGGCATATCCTTCATTGATGACATTACTCTGCCACAGTATGTCCCTGTTCATTTGGGAGCTCTTTTCGTTTGCCTGGCACTTGGCCCAGCAATTGGCTATACACTAGGAGGCGTGTTCCTATCTATATACGTGGATCCAGGGGTAGACACACAGCTGAAAGAAGTAGACCCTGGTTGGGTAGGTGCATGGTGGATAGGCTTCATCCTCTGCGGAGTGGCATCTCTAATTGCAGCAGTACCCTTCTTCTTCTTTCCACGACATTTACCAAACTATGAAGAAGTGGTGAATGCTCGTAAAGTCCAGCATGCTACCGTATACAAAACCAAATTGAATGAGGAAGGGTCATTACTTGATCAACTCAAAGCCTTTCCAATTCACTTGCTGGGACTTCTAAAAAGCCTCAGTTTTGTTTTTGTGACACTGGGGATAGCTTTTCTCTTCCTCACCCTCTATGGCATGGTTGCTTTTGGCCCAAAGTTCATAGAATCTGTCTTCAACATACCTGCATCAACAGCCAGTCTCATAGCTGGGGCTATTGGTTAGTTCTTAGTATTCCATTTACATATTCTATTTGTTATTTATTGGCCATTTTTTATGCAGCTATTCCAGCTGGAGGATTAGGGACAGTTGTAGGAACAGTGATTTCTTATTTTCTAAAAGCTGACCCCAAAAAAGCTGCCATAGTAACATGGGTTTGTTCCTTACTTGCTATACCACCACTCTTTGGATTCTTTGTGTCCTGTCCTTCTTTGGATATCGCAGGAATAACAGCATCATATGCTAACAAGTGAGGAAAAGTTTCAGTATTATTGTGTTAGAAGTTATTTTAATTCATACTGTCTTACAGCTCATACATGTCTGTGAGTGATGTCACCATCTCTTCCTGCAATGCTGACTGTATGTGCACATCCAGTATCTATGAGCCAGTGTGTGGTGCGGATAACATCACCTACTTCTCTCCTTGTAGAGCTGGATGCACGAAGAGACCTGATGAGAGTAGTAATTCAAGTGTAAGGCTATATTAGGCAGTTAGCTAGCACTATCAAGTGTAGCATGAATTTTGTTATTGTAAAACTAAGTAACCTTTTAGTGGCCACTATTCAAGCTAGTTATTTATAGCAATTATAGCATAGTAAGAATGCCAAATAGGCAGAGATTGTGTTGACGAACTAGTCACAAGACACACTATTAAAAAAAAAAAAACAGGAGAAAGCCCTAGACTGCCACATAAAGCTTTACACATACCAAGCAGCTATCCAGGTCACTATGCATCTCTTAGTTGAATTAATTATTATGAAATTACTAGCTATGTGCTCATGTGTGTATTTTAGGTAACAATTTTTGAGAACTGCACATGTGTTGCTGACAACCTGAGGGCCTTAAACAGCTCATCTTACCTTGAGGGTATTGCCATGAGCACAGCCACTGACGGAAAGTGCCCCCAAGATTGCAATACCCTAGCAGTGTGGGTAATTCTTATTGGAATTGTCATCTTCCTCATTTTTGCCATGAGAGTTCCTTCACTCTTGATAACTATGAGGTAATAGTTGTAAATAAGGACACTGTGGCCAGACTACAAATACTACTTCAAACTTATAGACACATGCCTGAATCAGCAACAGGACCTGTACACAGCTCTACAATTGATGCTTGTGTGAATGCTCAAGCACACTCCATTCTCAGCAATTGTTGTTTGTGTGAAAGCTCAATTGCACTCGTGTGTTAATTTTTCTCCCCAGATTTAACCAAAGTGCTGTAGTCAATGTTTTAAAGTGTGATAGTAATACCGGTTGCAGTAGTAATAACATGTTCATTAGCCAAACAAATGATTCATTTCTCCATATTTGTTGAACTTAGCCATTGATGTTTCATTTTCATGCAGAGGTGTAGCAGAAGAGCAAAGATCTCTAGCACTTGGAATGCAGTCTGTCCTCTGGCGAGCTGTTGGGTCCATTCCAGGGCCACTTCTTTACGGGGTCATTTTTGATACAAGCTGTATTTACTGGCAAGAAGAATGTGGTCGCCGTGGGAACTGCTGGGTCTACAATAATAACTCTATTAGTGTTCGAGCGTTCTTCCTTTCTTTGTTTGGTGTGGCTGCCAATACTGTCTTCATGATTCTGTGCTGGATATTCTTTCCTCCTGTTACATGTAAAAAGCAGCAGAACAGCTCTTCAAACCAAGAAGATCCAGGACCTTCTGGTGAGGGTGTGAACCAGTTGGAGTTCAATCCAGTCTGTGATGCAGACACTAAAAATGATGACACAAAGTTAGCCGAGTCTTCTAGCAAATAATTGTTCCTTTTTTTTTATCCACATTAATATTTTTGCACTGTTTGATTTTATAAAAAATTTGTCTTGTTTTATGATGAAATCATTTGATTGCACAAGAGTCACCATTTTAACACATGTAGCACATTCTGGGTTGTTGTATGTATTGCGATTTGACACTATTTCTGTTTCTATTATTATAATATTAAAATATTAAAATATTGATGCATTCTGAACACGTGAGATAGATATGCACATTTACATTTACATGACATAATATAGACAAGAGCGTGCTACAAACTCTCCCACATTGATAGACTATTGCCAGTATAGCTTCCTTTAACATGCACCTCTCATGTTTTCCCAGAAGAAAGATTTGCATTATGTCTGCAGTAAAAATACACACTGCTCTGAGTCACCAACTTTATACAAAACTCGTAACTTTATAGTGAAGCTTCAAAACAAAGTGCATTACATGCCTTTGATTAAAATGTATGGTTTTGAGACATTTATTATTATTATTATTATTGTTGTTGTTGTTGTTATTTACTATTATAATTATTATCATCATCATAATAATCATAATCATAATCATCACCTTGTTCTCATTCTTGCACAAATATATTGGTGTTCTTGTAAAAATTGAGTCTACAAAATTAGATGTATAATATTATTATTATAATTATAGTTAATGGGTAAAGGGTTATAGTGACATGTAAGTAATAAAAGTAGCCTTGGAACGTAAACAGTCTAAATCAATTCTTTTAAAGGAATAATTAAAATGAACATGAAATTATTAAGACATGATATTACTTGCCGATAAAATAATTTTGAGCTTTTTGTTGTTGCTTTTTCCATTTTCAATATTTCTGTATGATTCTTATAGTCAAAACAATTGGTAATGACAAGAAGTAGAACTTCCCTTCATACAATACTAACTTTCTTTTAACTAGCCTGTAGTGAAGTCGCAGCTATAAACAGAGTATAAGTGTAATAGCTCACACAAATAGCTCACACATTCCTACCAGTGTCACACTAGTATAATAGCTACCCAGTAAACACTGAGGTCTCATTGATCTATCTGTTAGTGTCACACTATCTTGATAGCTACATTACTATACTATGTGTTTGTCCATGAGAATGCAAAACAATGTACATAATAAATAATATATATTATAGATAAGAAATGAAATGCTGAATTAATTAAGATTGTAGTCTAGACATGTCCACACAAAAATAACTGCAAGAACGATTATCATATGATTTGTATCAATGGTTGATGTTAGAGCACAAACACAAGAATTAATTAATTATGACTACAGTGAAACTACTCATTAAATAAAATGGCTGCTGGTGAAGAATTTCCCTAATTAGAGTAAGAAGCCATTGTGCTGTGGATGTTAATAAATAATTATGTAGCTGGTCTGAGGACTCCTTGGACCTATAACTGTGTGCTGTGCTGGACTAACTGCTCTGAACTCCCTACATTTTCATTCTCTTCAAATAAAGACAGATTGGATGCCTCGCGATTGAAGCATAATGAATCGTGTTCTCTTTGATTCCTTTCAAGACCAAACATTGGCTGAGCAGAGCTTGACCTTTCACTCCTTTCTGAGGCATCATCACTGCAGCCAGCTACTTCTTCATCACTACAGTCAGCTACTTCTTCATTTAGAACAGACTGCACTATTTGATCTGCTAGCAGTGTCTCTGCATAGGTAGGCGGGGCTATGGTAACAGTTGGTGCATACGGAGCTTCTAAGTCCAGTTCTGTGTGCACCACACGAGATGAATTGCTAAGGTTTTCCCGATTGCTGTAAGCACCATGTCTCCTGTGCCTCTGTGAGGAGGTTGATTTCTTTCCAAACTTGATGACAGTGCAGCGCAGCAGCAGGAGCAGGATTAGAACTAGCAGCAATGAGATGATGACCATCAGTACCAGCAGAGATACATTCAGTTTCAAGACAGTGTTATCTGCAACAAAACAAAAAAAAATTGCCAAATCATTCTTTTGTATTAGCTATAGGTTCTACAGTTTCAGTTATGGTGTGCCCACTTGGATTACAATAATCCATCTAGAATGGTTAGGATTGGCTGGTCAAATGTATGATAACATATCTGTCAACTGTGGTAATTTCCAATAGCTGTGGGCTTTCAAGTTTGAAGCATGGATTGAGTCAGCTACAACAAAGCTACTATATCATGGGATAGACATTCTGTCATATACACTCTGCTGAACTCCATAAAGATGTTATCTGCACGGCTTGGCTGACCAATCATGTTTATTGTGTGTGGGGTTAACACACTCTTACCACTAACACACCACCAAAATCATTACTTTTTAATTTATTTTTTATCTATTTATTATTATTATTATTATTATTTAATCTTTTGGTATTTTTCACAAATACTGATATACACCTCACTATTAATTTCTGGTCATATAATAGTTGGCCAGTATAGTAGGCACCCCCTTACCAGTCAACCTAATGTAAATGTTTCATCAGAGAAACAGCAAAACAGTGCTTTATTTTCCAGCATCATAAGCCACACCTTCAAATGACAACACATCCCAATTGCTACTTGACTGGATTCTGTTGACTTGACATTAACTAATGAAATCAACAGATACCATTCACATACTCACTTATTTCATTCCATTCACACGTTACATTCCATTACACTTCTTTTAGTCTAACTATAGCATACTGTATTTACTCGAATAGTTTCTGTGGAACTATCAGACTGATTCGCTCGCTGTGACTACTATACAAGAGTAGAAACAAAACAAAGAGTGACTACAATTGCAATACCCTCATTCTAAAACTTTGAGCAGGTAATTAATTACCTGCTCAAATCCTCAAATTAATACCTTTCAGAAGAGTGGTAAAAAAGCTCACTTATTCTTACCATCTTTCCCTTTTCCCTTTGTTACTGACTAAACCAGTAAGTTCTTTAAGCATGTGTGCTTAATTAAAGGAGTGAGTACGGTTCATATTTAATAAAATTGATGCGTGGGTATGCAGATTAAATTCGAGGGCGACCACTAAAGCTTTGGAGAACTAGATGGAGTGATGTGGATACAAATTGAGGGCAGAAACTTTTCAAGGGAAGAACATTTTCAAGTATAAATACGGTAGCTATTATGTGACAAATTCTAATACGAACATATGTGTTATCACATAGGTAATGAAGCACATGTGTTATCACATAGGTAATGAAGCACCTAAGGTGTGAACCCTCAGCGTTACTATGAAGTAGCTAGCTAGCTACTACAAAGACCCAAAAAATAATCTATTTGGTGTAGTATCAATATATACCTCATGCAAGTTGATATGTAGCTCTCGCAATGAACCGATAGATGTAAATGCTGTCTTCAAAAGAGAACAAGCAAGAGACACTCACCTACCAGGTAGTTTCAATGGGGAACTCCAACCGGTAAACCACCGAGACTAAGCAAAACTACCACGGGTAGCAAGAAATTTTCTCACGGGAGTACGACGTGACTATAGGGGCATTACAAACAATTCTGGCACATTAAAGGGACTGAAATAGTCCAGTGTAACATTTTGATGCTTGTTTCAATCTTCGGGAGGCTGCCATCTTCGATATCCGCTTTTTGTTGTGTGACAGAATGACTGACCGACTGACAGACAAACTGAGTACTGTAACCCTCTCGCATATGCGCACTGAAGGTTAATGATAGGAAATATAAGGCAAACATAATGTGTAATGAAACCAAAGGTGCAACCCTCAGAGCTACTGTACACTAGTTAGCTATTACAAAATCATCTCAGACTAAAAGAAAATGTTTTTGGTTATTACAATCTGGTATCAATAATTATAGCTTTTCTTTGATCATGTCGTAATCACATGAGCAAATAATTTCTTGCAGTGTGCAGTAGTTTTGCTTTATTCTGCTTGAATTAAAGCTTCGTGTTGAACTATTGGTGAGTGTCCCTTGCATATAATATATAGCTTCTCTTATGGAGACAGCATTTACAACTACCATTTTCATTGCTGGAGCTAGTACCTACACACGGAGCTGACAGCTTCAGGTTTTCTAAAAAATCAGCCTGAAATAAAAAGTCATTTTAAGTAAGTTCATTCCAAAATCAATGGTCAGTTGTCTAATCTCCAAAATTAGAGTGTGACAGACTGACGTCTTAGAGCATCTTGTTGTTTCCAGAGCATTCTATTGTGGGTGAGATAAACTGTTTACTATACACATTGTGCATTCTTGTGCTACTGATGCAGCTCTTATCACACACACACATGTACGCACACACACACGCACACACACACACACACTGGTGACCTCAGCTCACCGTTGTCAGGTTGAGTGCAAGTGACTCCTGCGTAGTTGGTGCTCTGGCACTTGTATGGGTAAGGTCCAACATAGGAGCAGTCCTTCAGTTTGTTCTCACTCCCGGAGCACCCAAAATGGCTATATCTTTTCTGAGAGATTTGTTCATTAGGAGTGATGTCATCAGGACTGTGAATTTAATAAACAATCTAAGATTACAGCTACACTAAATTAGTTTCATAGGTCCCTCAAATTCCACTTGGATTAATATTAAATTAATTTAAAAACACTTGCTGGATGGAAATTAATGCTTCATATGTCACCGTTGTCGTCATATCTCTGATCAGTTTAAGACATCAAAACCACACCTACTATAAGTGTCTATACATGAAGATACAGCTCACTCACCTATTGCACTTATTGAACAAAATTATTATTATTATTATTATTATTACTATTATTATTATTAATTTTACTATTATTATGGTTGCTAGGATGGGTTGAATTTATTTCTGCTGTTGCCCGCTACAGTCCCGCAGTTCTTATCAAAAAACTCATTTCATTGGTTAATCAAATCATGTGACCAATTATAGCGCCGCGCGTGACCAATTATAGCGCCGCGCAAGGGCTAGGGCTAGGGCTAGGGGACCAATCAGAAGAATTCTTTGATAAGAACTGCGGGATGGCTCGTTGCCCGAGCTGCTTTATTTCTGTAGGCTATCAAATACCCCTAGGGGAAAGCATAATATAAAGACTGGAGGTTCATCACACCTCAATAGATAGCTCCCTCACCACTTCATCGCTGTATTATGCAGCGATGGAAAAAGTTTAGAAGCCACTTTTTGTATGTCATTTATTTATCTTTGTGTGTATGCCATTACGATGAGCTTTGTGAATTCAAATTTACTTTTCTATTTACTCACCATAGCACGTGAACTATTGTCAATTATTCTGTAAACTCCGTACAGTTATAGGGTTGACCCAAACAATATCAAGCCTTGGTACCAATGGCGGTGTTTTTATCCTGAGCAGTACACAATAATTAGAACCATGACTTTTTAACGTGCGTTAAATTAATCATTCCTCCCCGCCCCAACCATACACGCATAAGTAAGTGATGGACAAGCTGCATTTTACATGGGTACTAATTTGTCTCAAATGGGGCGTAATAAGAATACTTACTAATGGCGCCCAGGCATTTTTGAGACGGTACCGTGATGATGGTACAGTCCTGCTACATTCTTGGCACCAGGCAGTTAGCTATTTATGCTAACATGACCTCTAACCTTCACAGTTTGTCACCTCTAGATTTGTGGACACTCAAGTAGTCAGAAGCATGACTTGTGGAATGAAAATGTATTTGTCTTAAATGGCATGCAAAGCAGAAGTAGGTTTATATATCTTATTATTAGCAGCATCCTGCCTACATTAGTTGCAGCTGCTCTGAACTAGAAATATCAAAATTGGCTGAAAATGTAAACTATAAGTCGCCAGTTGAAATATTTACATCCATTTTTGTATCCAAAGGCTAGTCATCTTATAAATATATATATATATATATATGTGTGTGTGTGTACATATATTTAAAATATATATAACATATTATATTATATTTAAAATAATTATAATATACTATATATCTCAAAGCATCACACTTCCTCAGTTATGCAAATTAACTCAGACCAGAAAACCTAAAACTGATATGTAATGTGAAAAACACGCAAGTTCACTCAACCCAATATTTTTCCTAAAAGTCTTCCTCCCACCTGTAGCTGGTAGAATGTCCTCCGCTATAACCAAGCTGTCTGCAGACTACTCGAGCATCAGCATCATCCCACTCGTTGACACAGATGGGAGACCACCCATAGCTCTTCTCTTGACTGTACATCATGACCACACCCTCTCCATCCAAGTTGCCGCCACCCACAACTGCCACTGCTCCATTCGCCACATCTAAAAAAAAGAGTATGCCTAATTAAATAATTAATTAGCCCACATAAATTCCAGGTGACTACCAGCTACTCAGCTTACTATGTGTATACAAATACTAGCATTAGTAACATAAGCAAAGGCTATCTAGAACAGAAATGGAAAGACTAGTTCAATGCCTTTAATCTTTTATATCAAAGGTTTCTCATTGCTGTTTGATGACAGCGTTTTGAGCAATAGATGAGCAATGCTACACATCATAAACTGTATTAATTGCCAATATGTTTATTAACCCTTCTTTAAGTTATTTTTCATATTATAAACTGTATAGCCAAACAATAGTCTATGCTATTCTACAGAAAACTTCACAGAACACACAATCATACATACTCAAAAGAAGTCATGCACAAACACACAAGCAATTAATTCAGTTGATTATAGGGTCTAGACTTAGTATATATTTCTTATTAGGATTGTCCTTGCTACAATTAATAAGCTGCGCACACCGTGGTATTTGTTCTGCATTTAAACTTGTAAAACTAAATGGTAATTAAAATAGCTAATGTATTTAGCAACTGGCTAGGTGCTTCTATAGTGACAAAAATGAGGAGAACTGCCATGATGGGCACGATCAGCCAACACAAATGAGCAGAACCTATCTTGACTTATTATAAAGTCCACTCTCTTGTGGCTCCTACGCCAATACGTTATATAACTATATCTGCTAGAACCAATGCAGAATCAATGCATTTGTACATCTCCACCCACCACTAGTCATGGCATAATAATGCATGAGGTGTAACTCAGCCAGTGTAACAGCCACTCCATCATTGTGGTGACATCAGCCTCAACTAGATTACGATAGCGCATGAAGGGCCACGCATCTATGCTGACAATTGCTTACAGTGTATATACTTGTTGCCACTGCTGCTGACAAAGTTGTACACTGTTTATCATGACTCTGCCGATTATCATTGCTTGTTGTTATTATCTCTAGCGATAAGTGCAATGCTATATTGTGTCTGAGTTGACACTGAATTGAAGTGGTGTGGATTCCAGTCAATGGCTGCGGGTACAGTGTTATCTGAGCAAGGCATGCTCTGCATGAATGGAATAAAAACTTGATAGTTACATCATCCAATACCAAGTATCACCACGAAACCTAACCAGTGCTTTGTCTGTAGTGCTACAGTTTTCCTGGAGCAGTAAATGTTAACAAACATGAACTGGAGAGTAAAAGCACAATTTACTGCAGTTGACAAAGAAAGGCATTTGTTGTGAGTGCTATTGTTGTTGTTGTTGTGTTGTTGTTTTTCATTATCAGTAACACTGATATAGCTTATATAGTTTATCATAACTCTGCCGATCATACATATTGCACTTGGTAAAGGTTCACCTATTCCCACCTATTCCCACCTATTATCACTCTGGTTTAAGCTATAAAATGAGTTAAAATATGCACATTGAAAATATGCAAGAAGTGATAAAATGAGAAAAGACAACAAACCATGGTCAGTGTGTAGTGATAAGAAATATCCCACTATTGAAACATTCTCTACCACTAAAACGACGAAAGCTAAACAACTGAATGCAGATTTGTATCTGTAACTATACACACACAGCTGCCAGCTCAAGCAGACAGGTGGAGATTCATATGCACATGAATACCGGACGACTTGTACCAATGCCTTACCATTCGTGCACAGAACCATGACGTTCCTCTTCCTGTCTCTGACCGTCCTGATGGTCCAGCTGCAGTCGACCAGACGACTCTCTAGCCCACCACAGTCCACAGAATAGTATTGCCAGCCTACAGCCACTTCATCGGTGGTCGATACTCTAGGAGGTGCGGGCCTATGTAATTGCCAACAAATTGCAAGTTAGGTATGTATATTGAATTCAATTAGCATTGAAATATTTATGAGACTCCCTCCTGCTTTGGCATTGTAAAGCTTAGGGGTAAAAAAAGGTGTGAGCAAGTTTGATCTTGTATTCTGAACGAGCTACCCATTTGGAATTGATTTAAGAAAAAACAGAATGACCACCATGTTGTCAGAGTTTTCCCACAACACAAAACTTCCTTGTTGTGCAACCACAAAAACTACTGTAAGTTTATGAACAACATCGTCTGGTGTTTGCCCATACTGCCATTCAGGTATCAATACAAACCACAATCCTTACCCTTCATAGTTCATGATGTGCAGGGAACCAATGAAACCAAGTTCCCTACATGCCACAGTGGCGCTCTTTGATGTCCACTCTTTCTCTTCATCATACGATACAGGAACCCACAGGCTATCCCTGCAGATCTCAAGATATCCGATGTAAGAAGAATTCAGACCAGTAATCCTGGTATTGCCTGTTTCTCTTTGCTCACACGTTTCTAGAACCATTAATAATAATAATAATTTCAAGTCAATTCTTGACTTCACAACTATAGCTATGGAATCTGATACTCTAGACACACATAGTAATTTTATTCATAGTATAATTCTTCTTTATAAGGAACTTTACTAGCTGTTGCAGTTAGTTACTTTACATTATACCAGAAGATAACATAATCATTATGATGCTAACTATAACGTTAAATTACTCGCTAGCTAGCACTCCATAATAGTCACTAACCTCCTTGAGCCTCTTTCAAACAAAAAAGTAGAAATAGAAGCGTAATGGCTGCTGTAATCTTTCCCATACTGTAAGTACCAGCTAACCTGAAATACGGTGGTCTGGTCAGAATAGTATCTTTTAATGAAGAATACGAGACACACCCCGCCGGCGGACCCTCCCCCTATATTTGTTTACGCAAACACCGCTATAGCGACCTGCCCAGCCTTCTTATGGCCGTTATGCGGCATACCTGCGGTCAAGAAATAAGTATACAGTAATTTAGTCTAAGTGATGCTGATTTGACCAGCGGTAGGCCTCATGGGATTTTTGTTACCTTGTTTACATTTTTGTGGTTTTAAGGTGTAGATTATGGCAAACATTTGTGATTGTCAACTTTCTCTGCAACTGAACTTGAATTCTTTTACGTTAGCAACATTACCTCTAGGAAGGAATTACAATATGGAATGACATTATAAATTTAATTTAAATTTTCATCTAGTGGCAAACATTTGAGACATTATGTATACTTTATTAGGTCTTATTATCAACTTTCTGCAACTGAACTTGAATTCTTTTACGTTAGCAACATTACCACTAGGAAGGAATTACAATATGGAATGAAATTATAAATTTAATTTAAATTTTCATCTAGTGGCAAACATTTGAGACATTATGTATACTTTATTAGGTGATTTACATGAAAACATACCAGCCATATCTATGGTAGATAGAATAAGATTAAATTCATGGTAAAGGGTGTTTTATGATCAATAGTAGAATAACATGGTAAAGGGTGTCCATTGTAGAAGTGCATGTTGTGTGGTTGAATGGTTCCTCGTTTGTGACTAATTACTTAAATAGGAAGTTGTGGAAGTCTGGCGGATTGCAGGTACAGTTGTGGAAGTCAGGTGCATTTTTTTAAACTTTAGGCAAAAAAATAAATACTGTATGGTAGCTAACTGTGTTAAATGCTGTGATGGCAGTACATTATGTGTTACACTGAGTAGAACTTCAATGCACGAATACTCGTCTCGCGCGCAGCCGCCATGCACAAAGACGCTCTTGCGCGATGAACTTAAAAACTATACGCGCACATTTTAAACAAAGGACAAAAGAGGCGTGTCTTGTAGTCAGGGGGAATTGAACTATAACCACAACTTCCTTCCTCCTTGTGGTAAATTATATAGCTTCATCAGTAAGTACATACTTCTGTTATTTACCTGTACAGCAATTTGTGTGATGGGTCAGGTTGAAAGCACACCTAGCGAAGACTCCGGGAGGTTCGTGTTAGTGTCGAATACATTCCCTGAAGAGCTCCAGGTTGATCCTAGGGAAAGCCGCTTGATATCGTTTGGCATAGACCATCAAACTTCTCCCAATTACAAGCACAAAACCCTATCACCAGTCACTGTTGAGGATGCCAGACTAATTAGAGATTCCTTTGTGGCAGTAGGAGTCATTTGCGAAGAAAATACTCACCTTTATTCTGCCTCAAAGCAAACAGAAAACTGCACTTCTAAGGGGATGAAAGAAATATTCCAAAAATATGCCTCTGAGGTTGGAGAAAGTGGACTTTTTCTATTTCATTTTTCTGGGCATGGTGTCACTGTGCGTAATAAAGAATGGGGGCTTGCTCCAGCCGATTTTGATTATTCTAGAGACACTTATATTACTGCAGAAGTTCTAGGAGAGTGGCTAAATGAAATCAACTGTGTTGCAAAATATATCATCTTCACACTGGACTGCTGCTACGCAGGTGGTATAGGCAAAGCGCTGACCAGTCATTCTATGATTAACCGCGGCTCCAACTTGTACGTGATGAGTGCTTGTATGGCCCATGAAACGTCACTGGTTTTGGGACCACTGAGAAATTCTGTTTTCACGTATTTCTTGTCCAGATCTATTCGTTTGCACATTGGTGCCAAGACACTGCCCATTCGGGACATTTTCAAGGAGTGCAGGATCTGCTGTGAGTGCTTGACGGCAACTCTGGTCATGTACAATGAGCAAACTGGACTCCAGATCAAGACCATGACTCCGGAGATGGCTGTACGTAACCTAGTCAGTGAGGATTCCCCGGACACTGGCATTGGTCGATTCAAGTATGCCGTCAACTTGTACAACCGCAACTGGCCCATGGACACCCTGGCTCCAAGGTCCTACGACTACCTCAACTCTCTTTTAGATATGCAGGATGGTCCTCTGTCCGAGCTGGAAAGACGAAGGCTGCTCAAGAATGAAGTGCTTGAAACAGTACTATGCACACTGATGTACAGTATAGCATCCACAGAAGTTGCTTGTGATACTGCAGCTTTAGAGAAAGTGAAGAATCCAAACCTTTCAATTACAGCTTTCATTCAAGTGTCCTCTACTCTAGACATGATTCATCCGGAACTAGAAATAGCAGAAAATGTGTTTTTTATGTGTTGGCTGTACTACTTGGAGGTTTTGACCACGCACAAGGTGAAGCTCTCGGCTCTGAAAAGTCTCCAGACAAGGTTAATCCGTACAGGTAAATTTAATAACCCCATAGCAAGAAAATCAAGAAAATCTCCAAACACTGCCTCAAGGGGAGGAGATTTCCCAGATTCGGCTGAACCCACTTATGGTTTGGTAAGCCTGGCTAATGTTTAAATAATATATTTTAATCTATTCATTCATTCTAGATTGACGAGTTTGGAGAAATGTCCAAACGGCTATTTGAAGAAGACAGTGGTGCCTTATGATATATCACTTAGCTAGCTATTTGCATAATAATTTTTATATCCTTTCTATACATGAGGTCTAATTGAGTCTATTTTTACTGTTTTAAAACATAGCAAATTATTTTTTTTATGACAAATGATTTGATGAGCCATTACAGTTTTGTGTCTACAGTTAGGTGTTAGGTTACTTTGACAGCTGCAAGTGTGGGCTGTTTACTGAGGATGTCCTGTGGTTCACTTTCACAAATAGTAGTGCCCCAACCAGGATAAGGGGCTAGACTGATTGGCTGACAAAATTATTTGAGGATGATTGCATCAGTCAATGTTATAGTCTGTTGTTGTTGTTTTTTGTAACCAGAGGAAAATATAGGATAAAGTAAAGGTTGGTTCAGATGAGAACATTTGTGGCTGTATACAGGTTCAGATTACTGGCAATTGTTATAACTTACACATATCCCCCAAAAATAAAAGTAACATTGCAAGATTGATCATAGTAGCATATAGTAGTATATCATCATAGTAGCATATTGTGGTTGTAGGGGGGAGTTGGGAAGGAAACCGTGGCTGTCAACCGAAGTGGCCGTAAAGCTTCTAGGTCGTCAACCGGTTCCCGGGAAGGTACGCTGCCACCAGAATCCAGAAGCCTGCCGTTGCTTGTCGCAAGTTATCCAGTCCCTTCTGCGTACTAGGGTAACCGGAGCTCGTATCGCAATGGCAGCACAAGAGAACAGAATTCTAACTCGTTTATCTTGATAACTTAACTAGACTAATTGTGCGCATGCGTGGCTTTGGTATTTGTACTAGGCCACGCATGCACTCACACAAAAAGATAGAAACATCCGGGGCACCAATCAAACAAACACACGCACGACAATTCTGAAAAGTGACCTCTAATTAATACATGACCTCTAGCTAGCTAAGTGTTTATAAAAATTATACTATAAGGACATGCATACATCACAACACAATAAATCAATGCTGACTCTCTTCTCAGTTCAGTTACTAGTCTTCTTTCTTCCTTCTTCACTCTTCATCTATTTCTCTTTTCACGGAGGCCAGACCCACACATATAGTAGTATATCATCATAGTAGCTTCTATTTACTTATCTTACCTGTTAATCTGAATCTCTCCTTTACTAACATTTTTGTTATTGTTGTTGAGTTTTTCTCAGTTCCAACATCAAGAAGTTGAAATGATACATAGCTATAGCTATCACTGTTATATTATCTCCACTTTAGTATCAGCCACAGACAACTGATGAAATTATTTTATTTACTTAAAGTAGAAACAAAGTGGTCCCAAAGTACAGAATGCAATTTTAACATTTATGATAGAGTGTTGTTTTAGTTAACTAAAACTAAAACCCCTTAGTTTTTGGGGTATTTACTTTTGGTAAGAATAACTAAAACTAAAGCTGTAGAAAACGTGAAAAAACTAAAACTAAATATTTTAAAAGGCAGTAAATTCGATAGTAGCTAACTAAAACTGTGGATGGCAAAAATTAAACTAAGCAATTAAAACTATACAAAAAATATCATAATATCTAAGATTTCATAGAAATATGCTTTTTTGAAGTTATTTGGGAAAACTATCTCTAGCTACTACTTTCTTTAAGGAGTCTCATTATTGAAGAATTTGAGAGACAACATAAATTAACTAAAACTAAGTCAGTTGATAGTAATAACTAACTAAAGCTTCTACATGATATTACACACCTCTTTCTTTTTATGTTTCACTATGTGGGTGGATGGCTATAAAATCACTGTAGTCACTCCATCCAGTTTCAGTTGGTCTCTGTCTTTCTTTTTAGCTGCACCATACCTTATTAGCTAATATCTAATTAACTTTCATTATAACTTCCTTGAATACTTCAGAGGCTAGTTGGGAGAAGTGATAGGATAGCTTTAAGTTGCTGATAGGAGAGCCCAGACTACCCACAGACCAATTCTGGTGGCAGTGTACCCGGCTGGAACTTGGGATTTACACAGAGTCTCCAGGAAAAAAAAAACTAAAACTAAGCATTCAAGATATTTTTTTAGTGTGAGTAACTAAAACTAAGAAAGTCTGGAATCTCTAAACCAAAACAACACTGATTTATGAGTCATTAAGTAGATAAAAATATGCTGATAGACATTCTTTAGGGAACTTTGTTACGGATCAGAAGTTTCCCTCATTTCCTCTCTCTCAGAAGTCTCTCCAACCTCTTCCTTTCCAACAGTCTTCATCACCTTTTGCTCAGGCAGAAACTTTTCCTTGTTTTTCTGAGGCGCCGAAGGATAAGTCGCCCATGAGAGAAATGAGAATATTAAACTTAGGCCTATTGCAACCACAGTCATGGCCATGAAATAGTTGCTAAGTTCTTCCTTGTTGTACTCCCAGCAAGCGCCCAGAACAGGTGTACTTGACCCACAAGGAAATTCATAGTTCCAGAACTTGCAGGATGCATCAATTGCCACACCAAACACAATAGGACCAGGAACAAACCCAAATATTCTGAATATGGTGGACTGCAGGCCCAAGGCTAATGTCCTGTGCTCATCTGAGACACATCTATGAACATTACATGAGTTAAGATGAATTTATAAAATACTGAAACTCTTAGCTACCATGACTTGTAAGTGAAGAGTTTCCATCAAATAGAAGGTTAGCTTACTTAGCCATTTTCTTTATTAAATGCTATTGTTGCTCTGGTAGTAGCTAGCTTATATTATAAATTCAGATTGGTCTATATTGTATTACATCAGCAGTTAAGGGACTTAACATATACTATTTTTGCATGACTTTAGCTAGTTACAACTACTGTTAAACTCAACCCAGTGTTTTGACTTCTATGCTGAAGTTTTACTGTCTCTGAGGTGAACTTCAGCAAGGAGCTAAACTTATTACTCATAATAATTTAGGGTACTTTTTTTCCCCCCCCATAAAAGCTATAAGTTTACTAGTATCTCTTACCTTATTGTTACAATTAAGTTGGGTACTGTTATAGTAGTAAGAAATAGTATGATAATGATGGAGAGAATTATGAACAAGACAAGACTAGTGCATCCATCATCACAGCTTCCATCAGAGGCAACACTCATCTCGGCAACCTCTTGTTCAGTGTAGTTCATCAATGGCATCCTCAGTCTGAGGTTGTCCGCAATGCACGTGCAGTTATTGTACGAGGCTTTCTTTGAAAACAATAACAAAAACAACAACAAAAATAATATAGATATTTTAAAGAATCACAATGTGCTGACCATGCTTTTGTCGTAAGTAGCAGAGCATCCAGCTCTACAGGGAGAAGTGTAAGTGAGTCCATCTCCCCCACATACTGGCTGGTAGACATTACTTTGAAAATTACAGTTGCAGGATTGAATACAAGACGCGTTGATGGGATTATTAGGAGCCTCAATTATAAACCTAATTAAAACACAAACATCTTATGTAATGCTAATTGAACCTTTTCCTATTTGTGATAAGCATGTCACTTTCAGGCTTTTAAAAATCATACTCAAGTAAATACTGTTTGAAAAAGAAAACTATCTTGAAACCCAATAGTATAACTTATTGCTGGGATAGCTCACCTGGTGGTATTGAGAATACTGTTTAATATTTTGTCAATTGCTTTAGAGATACAAATATGAATACTAACAATTAACAATGCATACATACTTTACTATGCAGTGATATGTGCTATAAAGTAAATGTAGTGACATATATAGTTATAGTAACATGTAAAGTCAATGGAATTAGAAGCGATGTAGCAGTTGCAGTGTTGTATGTATACTGAAGGACTACTGTCCTCTACCTTCCCGTATATATATACTCACTGATCTTTAGTGTACGGTTGTGTGACTCCAACTATGTTTAGAGTGGGGCAGTGCACTAAGTATGCCAGAAGTAGTGGGATGGACATCAGGAGCACTATCCACACAATGAGAGCCACTCTACGCCCAGTAACTTTGACACACATGACTATGATCCCACCAATCAGAGCTCCTATAGCTCCAGGTGTTATAACTAGGAAAATAATAATAATACTAATAATAATAATAATAATAATAATAACAATAATAACAAATATGTTCTTTTTTATTGCTTGCTGTTATTATTAATGTTATTGAACTAAATACAAAAATTAAAAATTAGATACAGTTATTGTATATGTTCTTTTTATTGTTGCTGTAATTTGATGCAACTAATTACAAACATTAGACACAGTTCTTGTTGAGAGACATACTTTACTACATCAGCTATATATATAAGAATGGATTTTTTTTTCAACTTCCTTCATAACTGAAAAACAAAGACTATAATACGATAAATGAAATAACACTGGAGTTCTTGTGTAGTGAGATATTTAAATATATCACAGGATTATGATGCTCCTCTGCTCTTTGTGTCACATTTACCCCTAGATATTTACACAATGGTTTTCACGGCAGCTATGTTTAGTACTTTGCACTAAAAGAGACATGAGCTATGGTTCTATCCACTTACGTACACTTCCCCCTATGAAACTAGCAGTGGATGAAGTCAGGTTGAATTGGGTCTCAAAATAGAGTGGTGAAAAAGAAGCCAGACCTTGCAATGCAAATGCTCCGACTGATATTGCCATAGTAGTGAATATCCAGCTGGGAATGGACACAACCTGGAAAACCTGACGTGGAAATGATCTGACTGCCTCCCAGAAAGTTGACTGATCATCTGACATTGGCTCATACAATCGAGTTTTTAACTTCTGTCTTTCCTTCTTCACCAAGTGACTGTTTGGGAGTAATCTAGGAAACATCAGAATAGGAACAGCTGCCAGCCAGCACAGAATGCAGGAAAGGAGGAAACCCATCCACCATGCTCCAACATATGCAGGATCAGTTGGCTCTAGGTGTGTTTGCTCCCAGAAATCAACATAGATGGAGAGAAAAGCTGATCCCAGGCCGAAGCCCAAGGCTGGTCCCAGTAAAACAGCCGCATATAGTAATCCAAAGAAGATGGGCACATACTTGGGCATGATGATGTCATCAATGTACGATGCTCCAATGGGTAGCAATGGAGATGCACCAAATCCAATTAGCATGTTCCCAATTATGAAGAACACTAACGAATATCTGTTAGTGAAGTCTCCATCACATTGTTCTGATTGGAAGTTTGTAAAATTACTGCTGTTTGTCTGCATTTCTTGACAAACTTCATCAGTTATCAATGCTGTACTTGAGGTGCTATAATTGTCAAATACAAACTGTGGCAGAGAGTAGATTAGGGCACCTAGGCACATTTTTAAGAACAATGTAAAATCTGATAAAATAATTTTCTTATCAAGGAATTGAAGTTTCATATCAGAAAGGCTGAGAGAATCATTTTTCATGTCATTTCCCAACTCACCAAATCCTTGAACAAGAAGACCGATGCCAAGCCATCTTGGTTTGTGTCCCTTGCCTCCAAAGTAACTAATGAATGCCACTGACACTATCACTGCCATATCAAACACACTAACAACGAGACCAGACTGTGTTGAACTCAAATTATATCGCCTCTGAATGCTCGAGAGAGTCACGGAAATGAAGCCTGTAAAGCAACATAAAATAAAATAAAAAAAAACACCAATAAAACCTAACAAAAAATAAACAAACAAGAAGAAGCAAGTACATGCATGCTGGTGCTACAAATAAGACTACTAGGAAAATAAATAGCTAATGCCTTATCAATCGGTAAAGCACTCAATAGTATACGTACACAGAAAGATTCTAGTTATAGCACGGGTAACCACGTTATTAGAGATTAATAGTACGAGTACCGCAATTGAATAACACAAGACGAAGTCAAGTGCTATTTCAAAGGCTTTACAAGTGCTATTAATGCCAAATAGCACAGGTTACTCATGCTACCACTTGCTAATAATAGGCCAGCTTTTTTTTTTTTTTTTTAATCATTTGAACTGTAGCTACACTGTATCATTCAGTCACTATCTCTGGATTTCAAGATTAGTTTCCTTCCGAATTTTGTTCTCAACCTATAGCTCCTCAAATCTGTTGAATTAAATTCCATCTCATGCTAACAGAACTTTGTATGTTTTCAAGGCTAGTGATGCACGCATGAGCACTTACCCATACTATTTTATAGCTATCGTGGCATTTCACTTAGTTACTGTGCTATTTCACTTTCCCAGTGCTATTTCAATTGAACATCGACTTTACCCAAACATTTTTGAATGGGCAATTTACACACCGTACTATTAGTATGAGTAATAGCATGGGTAACCGTGCTATTCGGGATTAATAGCACGAGTAATGTGATTGAAATAGTACGAGGCGAAGCAGAGTGCTATTTCAATTGCTTTACAAGTGCTATTGATCCCTAATAGCACAGGTTACCCGTGCTATCACTCGCTAATAGTAGGCCAGCTTTTAAAAAGTCATTTGCAATTGTAGCTATATTATATCGTTCACTCACTGTCTCCTTATTTCAGGATTAGCTTCCGCTGGAACTTTTTTTTTCAACGTGCGGCTCCTCCTAATCTGTTGTAAACATTCCGTCTAATACGGGTAGAGGTTCTGTGGTAAAGAAGGACATTGTCTCCAACTATAAACTACTCGAACTGTACATTTCCAAGGTTAACACTGCACGTGTGCGCACTTACCTGTACTATTTCACTTAGCTACCAAGGTATTTCACTTAGTTTCCACTTAGTTACCGAGGTATTTCAATTAGTTACGCGCTATTTCACTTTCCCCGTGCTACTTCAATTGAACAGCAATTTTTCCCATGTATTTTTGAATGGGCAACTTATGCCCCGTACTATTATATTAAAAATAGACATAACAAGGAATTACAGTTTAATTACCAGAAGACAAGCAGTAGTCAAAAGTGTGAAGCAATGCTCTAGTCCACATCTTCTTTTAATAGAGGGAGAAATGTGCAATATGGTAATTACATAAGAGAATTGAATGCAGTTTGTTAGTTAGATGTATTCTTTCTCTTTCACAGACTTCTTTTAAACAATACAGAAAAATACTTGGCTGTCACTGGGGTTTGAACCCTGGAATACTTGATTAAGGCACAAGCGCTCTGCACTGAGCTATGACATCTCATGAACCCCAGTGACAACCAAACATTTTAAAATTCTGTCTTATTTAAAATGAAGTATGTGAAAGAGAGAGAGTACAATGAGTGAGAGAAAGCTGAGAAAGAAATTGTGAAGTATAACTTCAACAACAACTACTACTTCGTCCTGCCAATATCTGGATCTAAATACATGTCCTTTTCTTCTTAAATTAATCCAGGTAAGGAAATGTTTGGGACAGTTATTTTTTTTCTTTCTTTAGACTGTAAGATCATAAGATCGAAGATAATTATTAACATGACATGATATGATACTAGTCTAATCAGTGTCCTTATAGACTAGCTAAGTAATTACAGTTGTTTTATTTGGAGTCAGGTCAAACAGAATACTTACAATCCTTGCTCAAGTGTGCATGAATGTTGATTTTTACGCCAGTCTGAACTCTTACATAGGCAAGTTCCAAATAAGTGGCAATTAGAGGATATGACTGCTGAAGCCATTTGTAGCTACAATAATGGTATCAATAAGCTTTATAACACATGCACCTACCTGTCGCTAATGCTCCTCCAATAAATATGTCACAGCAAAGAAGAAATGAAAAGAAATATGGATTTCTAAAGATTTGCAGGCATTTTGGCCTAAATTTCCACACGCCACAATAATACTCATTGGACTCGGCTTTATCCTGATAGTCAGCCCCAGCGTCCTCACTAAATCCAGCAGATTCACTTTCTTGAGCTGTATTTTGAACCTCCATTTTCTTCACAGTCCCACTGGTAACTTTGACTCAACCACTCATATCGCCTTCTCGCTATTTTATAGTCCGGCGTAGCTATTTTAAGTCCGGCGGCTGCAATTAATGATGATGCCTTACCGAGTGCCAATAGATATACGTAGCAGAGAAAAAAATTACTTGAATGATGAATGTGTAAAATAATACACTCACTGGCACACAATTACTACAGGAACTGGTCAGACCAGTCAAGCCATGGCCTGACCAATTATACTGATCAAAGTTGGTTAGAGTTTAAGTTATGTCTCTTACCAGTCGGAATATTCTAGTGGGAGTGAAGTAAGAGTAGCTAAAAAATTTAATACTTTATTTTTTATCTAAAAATGTTGGTGTATTGCTTTTCAGCATGCTAGTTATCTCCAGAATATGTATGAAATATTAGTTTAGTGGTACACGCGCGTGGAATTAATAATGATGATCCTTACCTACTGTGGAAGAGAAGAGGGGAAAAAAAAAAATCATTTCAATGATGAGTATGTAAAATATACACCCCACATATAATGTTTACGAGTAATTACTGTATTCAATAGTACAGACGTGCTGAAAATCTATTGATCAACATAAAATTATGTGACAAAAGAAACTGCGACTATGTGCTAATTGCTATATTATTGGTGGTAAATAAAAACAATGGCGGTATCGAATGACCTAATGCTTCTTTTTTAATTGGAATCCATTCCTAACGTCTTTATGATCATCTTGTTTGTTCTGAGGCTTTGGATAAGAAATCCATGACAAAAAGGAGAAGAGCAAGTTCATGCCCAGGGCAATCAGCACCATGGCTAGGATTGAATTGGCAAGCAGTTCAGTGTTGTACACCCAGCAAGCGCCCACAGTAGATTCAGTGGAGCCACACGGGAAAGAGAAGTTTCTGAAGATACAAGCGACATCAAAGACTGCTCCAAACACGATGGGTCCTGGGATATTACCAAAGAGTCTGAACAAGAAGGACTGTATCCCTAGAGCGAAAGTTCTCTGTTCATCCGCCACACACCTGCAGGATAGCAACATTATGCAGTGTAAAGACAGGTGAAGACATAATGGACACCAAAGAATCACAAGACGACCCTATGCTAGTCATTGAGTTTATAATGGCCAAATGCAAACTCATCTTGATTTTGTACCAAAATTGAAACATAGACTCTAAATAACATATGCAATATATCAGGGTTTTTTTTTTAAAGACCCAGCCTTGAGAGGGGTCAAATTAACATTTTTGAAATTTCATCTCATTTCCATGAAATTGATTACAATTTTGAGGTAAATGTCATAATGAAGGTCCTTAAAATTTTTCAGGGGGGGGAGGGTGAAACCATTTTCAGAGGGGCAAAATACCCTCTAAAAAGACAAAAAATAAAAATAAAAAATCCCTGCATATCTATTTATTAAGCTGACAACATTTCAACAATAACTTTAATGATAGTACAACTTTAAGTGATACAATAGCTGAAGTAAACAGATTAATTAAATCTGTGCTAAACAGCTTCTTTGAGATAATTAGCAAATTCCAAATTAAACCAAGTTTCACTGTAAACAAAGAGAACTTACCTCATAGTTATGAACACATTGGGAACGGCAAGAACGAAGAGCATGAACAAGGCCAGTATGGAGACAATGAGGTGTGGCACAAAGCTAGTACAGCCACTGGGACACGCTCCGTCAGACACAACACTCCGCTGGGATATTTCTTCATCAGAAAAGTTGCGTCCCGAAGAGATGTACATGTTCCTGAGGTTGTTTTCCACACAAGTGCAGTTCTCATAAACTGGTTGCTGCAAGTACGCATTAATAATAATAATAATCATAATTAATAATAACTAGCTAGTACCCTGCCACAGTGGTGCTTAATGTAGCCACTAACTTTTGCAAAACATTAAGAATGGAGTAGCATAAGCTTTATTTTATTTTTTAATTTTCTCTACCACTCGGTTTAGTTGCATCACTTTCCCTCTCCCGCTCTCTTTTTCTTACTTCCTGAGCCATCTCAGTCGTCCTTTACTCCCTTCAGCTCTTTCTTCGTGAGTCGTGGATTCCCTTCCCTCCTTTGTCTACCCTTTTGAAACTTTCACCATCCTTTCCTCGCTGACATTCTTTTAGCTATGTTGTCCTTTCCTTAATCACCTTCGTTTCCCTTTCTACTGAATGTGATGAGATGATGCTTCACACACCCATCTAAATAATAATATGCTTGTGTGTTAGTAATGCCGACGGCCGACGGTGTGTGTATTCATGAATAATTCGTGAGCTTTGTATGGTTCGGTAAAGCATCGTCACTTTATGGTAAGTAAAGTGTCGTCACATTCAGTAGAATGTGCTGGTTATTTTTAAAAAGCGGGTGCAATAGACGGTGGAAAGCGGCGTAGGAGAAAGTACGGAAGAGAAGGTAAAAGGCGATTAATCATAACTAAAAAGCGGATGGAATCGGCGAGGTAAGATGGTGTAGGTTTAAAATGGAAGGGAAGAGAAGGCAAAAAGGCAAGCGATCTAAAAAGCGAGTGGAATCGACGAGTAAAGGCGGAGGTTAGTTTGCAAAAGAAAGGCTAAAGTACGAAATAGAAGACAAAAGTTTCTCAAAGTAGGACAGCGAAGAAGCAGGAGAGATAGACAAAGGAAAAGGGGGCTCCATGACTCAAGAAGAAGAGCTGAAGATAGGAGAGGTGGGGTAGAAGAAAAGCTCAGATAGTTCAGAAAAAAGAGAGTAGGAGAGGGAAACTTATGTAACCTTAACCAATGGTAGAGAATGATAACTGAGCAAGATAATTTGTGCTACTGTATTCTTACTTAGCAATACGTCAAGCACCACTATGTGGCGGGGTACTTGCTAGTTCAGTTAAAGATGATGCTTTACCAACCCGCTAAGCCAGTGAATTATTCATGAATACACACACTGTTGTAGCTTTCGTCATTACTGACAGATACGCATATTAATAACTAGTGATGTGCTTGAGCACAAATGGCGAGCATAGCTAAAAACTGGTATACTAAGCAAAAGCTTCAGCAACTTGGAGGTATAGAGTCATTACAGAAATCAGCACTGAGATAAAACCATTTGACAGTACACTACGACCTCCATCTACAGAACCAACTTACCATCTCTGCATTATTAGTGACAGAGCATCCAGCTCTACAGGGAGAAGTGTAGGTGAGTCCATCTCCCCCACACACTGGCTGGTAGATATTACTCTGAAAATTACAGTTGCAGGATTGACTACAGGACGCATTGATGGGATCTAACGGTTGCGATATAAGAAACCTAAAGATGAGCGCAACAACAACCATTACAATTACAACAAACAAATAAACTAAAATAGAGATTATATGTTCTTTCAGTGTTCCTGATACACTTCTTTAAACCAGTACCCTTAAATAGATAATAAATTCACAAGAAGATTAGGTTCATGAGCCTTCATCACTTATGTGACATAAAAATACAAGTGACTGTTCGAAAAAAAAAATTCTAATCAAAAAGCTCATAACCTTCAGCTCATATTCTGTCAGCTGTGAATATCGCTCTTAGTCCACCCAGGCCTGCAACGAGGGCAGAGTGTTTAGCTTGGTTCGCCTGCAATACAAGCCAGTAAGAGGTCTGGCCCTTTAGCAGAGACCACATTAGAGCTCGAGGTTTTACAACCCTCAAACTTATTCCATAACTGGTGAAGGCTCAAGGTGCCGAAACATTCTTGAGAATTTGCCACTAAGCTGATCTGTTTTGACTACTGAAGAATTAACCTAATAGTAGCAATATGAACATCTAGAGACATTACCCACGCCACCTGATAATTGTAGACTAATGACATAGACAGCAAATACTCACTGATCAGATTCAAATCGTCGAGTCACTCCAGCTAGCTCCAATGTCGGACATCTTATCAAGTACACAAGAAGAGGAGGCATAGCTATAAATGTGAATATCGTGTTGATCAAAGTCACATGCTTGCCATTGGACTTCAAAAAGAACACCAGTAGACCACCACACATTACTCCTATGAAACCAGTGGGAATTGCTGGGGGAAAAAAAAGTTCACTTAAATATATTTAAAAAAAAAAATTCATTTAGTATTTTACTTAAATTCATTTTATTATTCAATATTTTCACTCCACTTACATATCGCTCCTGCCACTACACTGGCCGTAGCAGCAGTCAGGTTAAACTGGGCTTGATAAAATGAGGGCGAGAACACTGAAACGCCAGTGACAGCAAAGGCGGAAAATGACACCGCTACCGTTATGAACAACCACGTCAGAGTCGTAAATATCTGGAAAAAATGACGTGGGAGAGACATCATCTTTTTCAACAATGAAGAATTCTCTACTCTTATAGCTGCCTCCTTCTTGTATGTCTGGGCCATTTGTTCCTCCCTCTCTTTCCTCACAATATGGCTGTCTGGAAGTAGCCTGGGAAACATCAGGAGTGGCACTGCTATTATCCAAGACACCACACAAGTGAACAAGAAGCAGAGCCACCATGCTCCCACATAGGCTGGGTCCGTAGGTTTTAATGCAGTCGCCTCCCAGAAGTCCACGTAGATGCTTAGAAACCCCGCCCCAAGTCCGAAGCCTACTGCTGGCCCTAAGATAGACAGCCCGTAGAATATGCCCAAATGAATGGAAACATATTTAGGTCGGATGATGTCATCCATGTAGGACGGGCCTATTGTAAAAAGAGGCGTGGCACCCAGCCCTATTAGGATATTGCCCACAAAGAAAAAGATGAGGGAGTATCTGTCGGAATTATCCACATTGCATGAGTCTGTCCCTGTTGAATTCATGTGAGTAACACAGACCTCTAGCCTGTTAGCAGCTGCATTATTAACACTGTAAGTTCCAAATACAAACTCTGGCAAGGCAAAGATTAGACAACCTACATGAAAACAACAACAACAACAACAACAATAAACATTTCTATTTGTAACTTTAAATATTTTGCCAGAGAGAAACACTGTTTTACTGAGAACCTGCTGAGATGGGCTAAGACTACTAGGGAAAATTACTAGAACATAGCTGATGTAGTTTTTGTATTGTGACAGAGGAACGTAAAACTGCTTTGGTCCTTCAGAGAGGGACACTATTAAACTTAGTGCCCTTGCCTTGAGGGCAGGGACACTTAGTGTCCCTCCGATTGCGCTAAGTGTAGCGTCCCTCCGATTGCGTTATTAATAGGAGTCACTACGTTCTAAATCGGTTAGGTGCTGTACAGCCGTTGTGAACCACCGATTTTAGGATCCCTCAGGCCCCAAGTAACACCCTCACTGCGCTCGGGACGCTACAACCTAGGATCTTTGGGACCCTAAAACAGTATAGTTCCCTCTGAGGCAGCACCTAATTATTATTACTACCCGCCACTCAGTGGCGCTTGATGTACTAATTTTTTTTTTTTAATTAGGAATGCAGTAGCATAAGGTCTGTCCCCTCTATTTAATTTAGTTACACATTTCCCTTTCTGCTCTCTTTCTTGTCCTAAGTCATCTCTAACTCCTCTTATCTTCCCTCCTTTCCTTTACTCAGCTCTTTCTCCTTGATTATGTATTCCCTCTTCATCCTTTGTCCACCTCTCCTGCTTCAGACTCTCTGCATGTTTTACTATTCATGGTTGTGGACATTAGCTATTTGCTTCTCTGATGTTTGTTCCTTGATGATTTTATGTGCTTTGTTTTGTTGGTCACCTTCGTTGCCTATTGCTTTCTGTGAATGTGATGATGCTTTCTGTGAATGTGATGATGCTCTCTGTGAATGTGATGATGCTTTCTGTGAATGTGATGATGCTTTACCCACCCAGTAAGAGGCAATGCTTTGGACTCGGTTCATGAATTATTCATGGGTTCTGGTAGTGTGTTATTCATGGGTTCTGGTAGTGTGTTATTCATGAGCTAAAGTATCATCATTTTTGCAAGCAGAGTTTATATCAAACTATATTTTTCTGTAAATAACAAAGTAATACATTAAAGTACCTTTACAGAAACTATATGAAATTGTCGCATATGCAAAATATGAAGAAGAAATTTCCCAGAATAACCTTCAGAGTTTCTTTACTTCATATGCCGCCAGCTAGACTACATACGGGCAACCTATGCCACTGCTATCGGGGCTTCTTGGAAAGTTAGGCGATCTTGCTGCTGACCTAAGCTAACGCTTTTTTCAAACTTACTCTATGACTGGCTCCACACCTTGTTTCACTGAATTAGAGTGCCATGTGTTTAAAGCCTCTTCCTGCATACAGAGTGGAAAAACTGGCGGCAAAGTTCTGGTAGTCGGGGGAAGCCATAGTAGTGGTTCTCTGGTACACCGGCACGGGAGAAAGCCCACGCAGTTTGTCTGATTCTCGCGTGAAATTTTGATTGCGATGGGAAATAAGAAAAATCTGAGGAAGAGCTACAACAAGCACCACAGGCATGTTTATAGAACAACAAGCACCACAGGCATGTTTATAGAACAACAAGCACCACAGGCATGTTTATAGAACAACAAGCACCACAGGCATGTTTATAGAACAACAAGCACCACAGGCATGTTTATAGAACAACAAGCACCACAGGCATGTTTATAGAAGGAAAAAGGTACCATCCCAGAAAGCTAGAGTTAGAGGGAGCAAGAGTATTGAACACAAACAGCTAGAAAGTTTAGATGGGAGTAGAATTGTTAATTTAGACCAGCTGCAGCAATACATAGATGGCTTAGTAAGTCATGCTAGACAATGCCAAGGCTCCATTACACTAAATGGAGAGACTAGAAATGGTTTGGCCTCAACTTTGTCCAGTTATTGCACCTCTTGCGGTCATTCTAAAAAAGTGAAGGGACCTAATGGTTATCAGAGATGGGAATGTAATCTTGCGGCTGTTTGGGGTCAAATGAGTACAGGTGGAGGACACAGTGTGTTGCAAGAATCTATGAGTACCCTAGGTGTCCCAGTTATGACCAAGTCAAGTTTTATACATACTGAGCATGACATTGGGGAGTGTTGGCGTGCGCAACTCAGAAAGTCGATGATAGAAGCTGGGAAAGAGGAGAGAAAGTTAGCCATAGAAAGAAATGATTACCATCAGGGTGTTCCTGCTTACTGTGTATGTGGATGGAGGGTGGTCCAAGCGATCACATAAGCATAGTTACAATGCTAATTCAGGTGTAGCAATTATAATTGGAAAGGCTACTGGTAAACTACTTTATTTAGGAGTGCGAAATAAGTATTGTGCAGCCTGTGCTCAAGGTGTCTCCACAGAAAAGCACCAGTGTTACAAGAATTGGACATCATCTTCTTCTGAAATGGAGACCGATATACTTCTGGAAGGTTTCTGTGCAGCGGAGAGTACACATGGGGTACGTTACATGAGAATGGTAGGGGACGGTGATAGTTCGGTTTATCCCACTCTTTTGCTGAGTGTTCCGGTTTGGGGCCGAGGCATACAGAAGATTGAATGTGCGAACCACGCCTGTAAGTGTTACAGGAGTGGGCTGGAGCGATTAGCTCAAGACAACTCGGCTTATAGAGGTGCAGCAGGTGGGCTTACAAAACGAATGCGCTCGCGACTGGTTAGTGCTGCACGTAGTGCAATTCGAATGCGGAGTAAGGAAACTGATCACAAGAAGGCTATCAAGTTGTTGGAGAGGGATTTAATTAATGGTCCCTTACATTGCTTTGGACAGCACAGGCACTGTAGTCCGGATTTTTGTACCACTGCTAGAGAGAAAATCCTGCCTAATTTATCAAACCCATCCCCAACTGAAATTTTCATTGATGATGATGACAAGTCCAATAATGATCCAGAGGTACTTGAAGGAGCAGAAGACACCGGTATAATTGGTAAGTACTGAAAAATCTAACAGTGAAATATATATAATACTTATAGCACGAGTCAGAGTACAATATGGGAAAATATTTTACGAGCACGAAAAATATTTTCACGAGCCAAAGGCGAGTGAAAATGTGGTGTGAGAGTAAAATATCATTCCCATATTGTACGACGAGTGTGATAAGTGATTTATTGCTGCCTTGATATTTTTTCTCAACCGGTTACAATTCAATTTTCATTGATTTTACTCGCTACGCGCATGCGTAGTGTACCGTACAATATAAACCGTACAATATGGGAGAATACAGAACGCTCGCGTGATGCGGAAATATTCAAGTAAAAATATCAAAACTGCAATAAATATATATATATATATTATATATATATATGTGACAGGCTCTGCAAAACCCAGGAATTTTGGCAAAAGTGTCAAAGCTACAAAACAGTAAAAATACTGACTGGTCAAATTTCCTGAATTTTTGAATTTTTCACTTATTAAGTACAGTAATTGTTCTATCATTATGCCAAATTTCAAAGTTAAAAAGTTTGTATCGCATCAAGTGCACTATTGAAAGAAAAGTCTTTTTTTTTTTAAACAGTTTATTTCTTCTCAGCATAATACGGAAATTAGCAATACATAAAGCGTGGGATGTGTGGGAATCCAGCGTGAACAATAGCAAAGTTTTCAGGGTTTTCAGGTTACTCGAAAGGTTGGTTACTACAAATAATGGAACCCTTGGTATTACTCACTATTATTCAAGTGATTCTTACCGTACTTTATAAAAGCCTATTCTTCTTAGTAAGTGGCGTACCAGAAACCCACTCCATTTTTACTCACATTTTGAATGTCCATAGTAAAAATCCTTTGTACACTATATTATATGATTCAAGTTGAGTAATTTTCAATAAGTATCAGGATTTTCAATTTTTTAAGCAAATTCCTGGATTTTGCAGAGTCTGTCACATATAAAGTAAAATACTGTATTTCCTGAAGTAACTTTTGCAAAGCCAATTTTTTCAGTTATTTATTTCAAGTGTTTTACAGTATGATCCCATACCTAATAACATGTAGTACTAACAATTACTTCAACCATGAATTTTCAAATCACATAACTGTGACATAATAGAGCCTACGTTATCGAAATTTTTACGTGTTTGTATTGACCAAATACATTTAGACAATAATATTAACATCAAGTATAAAATACATAACAGTTAAATGTTTTCGAATAAATTAATTTTAATCTATTTTTTGTTTTGTAATTAATTGTAGAGATAATGGATAACCAAGAGCAGCTGTGGAGAGATAGTGCGTCAGATAGCCCTGCTATTGAGGAAGACGCTCGGCGAGGTGGAATTACTTGCAAATCAGTAAATCCTGTTATGATCTCAGAAATATGTAAGTTAGTTAGCAGACTGGCATGCACAGCATCACAGCTGATCACGAATGAGACGACAAATTTGGCTGAAAGTTGGATGCATGTGAGGAGCAAATATGATGGTGGAAAAGTAATTAATCGTTCTCAAAGTGGCTCGTGGGAGCATCGGTGCATGGGGGCGGGACTACAACACAACTTCGGCAAAGAATGGGGTCCATCATCGTGGTCAGTAAAGACTGACTCTCCGAGTAACAGTATTTTCTCAAAGACAGCAAAGGAATCGGCACGAAGAATGGAGAAGGACAAGGTGAGAAAATCTAGTGAAATGGTGAAAGAAAAACGGCGAAAAAATAAATACAAAATAAGTGACAACTCTTTAGTAGCATGTAGAGCATATAGGCATGACAATCAAATTGAGCCAGATGATGTAACTGATGATATTTCACCTGAAATTTTGAAGGAGATGAAAGGAACTTACTTCAAAGCACAGGTGGCTGTTACAAAGGAAGAAGTAGTCTCTATTGAAGAAGCAACAAGAGATCAAGCAGGAAGTGACCTTTGGAAGAAGGAAAGGTTGAAACGTATTACTGCATCGAAAGTGGGAAGCATAGCGAAGATGAAGAAAACTACCAAGAGGAGCAGCAAAGTCAAGGAGATTCTTTACCATACTGTTCGCGGAAATCAGGCTACAAGATATGGTATTTTAATGGAAGATGTGGCACGAATGGACTACATTGCTTACCAAAAAGAGAAGTAAAGTTTAGTTGTGTTGGTTACTAAATGTGGTTTGTGTATTTCAGTTGATAATCCGTGGCTAGTTGCAAGCCCTGATGGATTGGTTCAAGATCCAACTGAACCATCTGTGGGATTGCTGGAGTTGAAAAACCCATATAGTAAGTGAAATATGACTTTAGTTGAGGCATGTAATTCATCATTTTGTTTGAAGAATGAGGAGAGTGGCACAACAACAGCATATACATTGAAGATTCAGCACGACTATTATTTTCAAGTTCAGTGTCAGTTATATTGTGCTGACAAAGAATGGTGCGATTTCGTGGTACGAACAGAGAAGGATTTACATGTTCAAAGGATTTACAGAAATTGAGTATGGTGGAGCAAACAATTACCAAAGTTAACCAAGTTTTATGAAGAAGCTCTTTTACCTGAACTTGCTTGCCCACGATTTGGAAAAGGACCTATCAGAGACAAGTAACTTATTTTTAGTATCAGATCACTCTATTCACTGTATGATATACAAGTTTTTAGTAACAATAATATGCTTTGAATTTACTATACACATCTACTAGAAACGAAATGTTAGTAGGCAATTATGATAATTCAGGACAGTTTAGCTGGAATATAAAGTAAATAAGTACTACAATAGTATAGAATACAGGCAGGGCACCACCATAATTGGGGCCCTCCCCTCTTGCATAGGTCTAAAATATTCCTGCAAGTTGCTCTACATGTGTGTGTGTGTGTGTGTGTGTGTGTGTGTGTGTGTGACCTGCAGCAGTAGCTTGTGCTTTAGCCCACAGTGGTCAACCACACTGGTATAAACACCACTTACACAAGTGGGCATTTTTACCACTACATCTCACCACATAAAGCTGTATGTGACAAGACCATGCTTAGTCAGCAAACACAACGAGGAACACACTGAAAGCAGACTGACAATCCAGCCACCTTGGAAAGAACTTGATACAGGCATGTGAATGGTGCATCTTCCCACAAGTCATAAACTGAGGAGATACTTAAAACAGAATCAATCTGTGTTAACATCAACATGTGTAACACATACATCAGTGCAGGGTATAAGCTCACTCTATCATTCTTGCATCAGTGACTGTCAAATACGATTGATCAGTAGACCAGCATTCTGACCTATAGAGTTGATTGAATTACATCGAAATAGCTACTGCACATACGCAACTTGATGCATTCATGACGTGGCTAGATGAATATGGTGCCACTATTTCACCAGCAATTCTTAAGGACAAGTTGAGGAATATATTTAAAGTTAATATCTCAACCATGGACCCATTCAGTTCTAAACAACAATTTTTATCAAGCATCAAGTGTTCAATAATTGGTGTTGTATATCTAGAACAATAACCAGTGGTATCAGCACCGTACTACATTGATAGCTGCTGTGTATACAATACTATTGGTAAAGGCACAGGTAATAATAATAAACTTTAGGGAAAGTTTTATCCATTGGGTGGTCCAACTTAGCTGAGTGACATTAACCTCTTATCTCACATACTAACATGTGTGTGTGTGTGGGTGAGTGCTGTGTATGCACAACACTCGTGACCACACAGCACGCACGCACACACACACATGCATGTTAACATGTGAGAGAAGTATAACTGTATGTGAGATATGAACTCAGACTAGATGACAATTTAAATCCCTTTAATTTGCCACTTTTTTTTTTATTTCGGCTTTTTTGTTTGTTTCGAGAAAACAAGAGAGAAAAGGCAGACACTGTGGCGAGTGCTGCTATACGACCACGCCCATTCATTCGTTTACCTGCATTTGGAATCACACGCACTCATGTGAGCATACAATTTTACCGCGCTCAGTTCATAGTTTTCCAGACCTGATTATTTTCCTCTGGTGTATTTTATGTTTAGGAAGTCTCTTTTGTTGCTGGAGGTGTGGTTCTTTCATCAACTGTAAGTATACCTGCTCTTGAAAAACGTGCATGTCAGAAAGTCCAAATATTCCTGTGGTTATTGCACACATGGACTTTATTGGTGAAAAGCTACACATCAACTTGTCGGGATAAATATCTTTACACTGTAAGACTAAAGTTGTCCACACTAAGCCATAGCTAAAAAAATTTTTTTTAAATAGAACAAAACCATCATTGTTAGCTATAGGCTGAAAATTTAAGAACTTTTCATTCAACAGTTGTAACTTCGTTTACAAATTACTGCATTTTTAAAATATACTAAATAACGCTGAGGGTTTGCACTCTTAGGACCAACCCTTCCATTGCCACACCGTGCATGAGTGAGTCCACTATTTCAAATGAGCTCTAATTGAAGCTAGCAGTTGTGTTAAATAAGGACCAAATAAATTAATAGTGTGAGATGAAAACATGCGAATACATTTGCTGCTCGGTCTGATCCATCCCGTCATTTCAGTAAAATGTATTTCCTTCAGTTGAGGCGGAGCTTATACTTCTACATAAAAGTGTTGGTTACCTAGCACGTCAATTCACTCAGAGAGAACACATCCCCAGTATCATTGCTAGCTCTTAAAATACAACTGTTTGGTGTCTCGTCAGTGCATAGTTGCATAACTTCATGATAATTAGTAATTATACGTCCATCGTAAAGACGTCTTATACTGGGTAAGTTGAGGGTAGATAGATTTCTACAGCATCTGCTCTGATAAAATTCTCTTATGCTCATGCTCGATTAGTTTCTAAGCAAATAAACAAAACTGCAACTCAAAGATGGTTTAGAGTCATCCCCCTCCTCCAATCCAAAACAAAAATCCATGACACCTTGTAGATAAGTGGTCTGTGTTAAATTCTCAAGAAATTATATAACTACTGCCTAACAGAATATGACACAAAATTAGAGTAAGTACCTGCCACGCCTCTTTCTTCGATACCAACATTATGTATATCACACTGACGACAGGTCACATGATACTAGAGTACCCACCATATTTGATATGATTTCAACAATTTGAAATTTGAGTGATTACTTTGAACTGATATTTGAGACTTAAAGTGAACCACCCACAAACCTCGTATCATAGCAAGATTCCAGAAAATAATCTCTCAATTGATGAAAGCTTCATAGAAACCGAAGTTAGTGATAGAAAACTTCGACCAAATTAAGATCTAGCGGTTTGGAACATCTAGAAACCACCACTAGTAGCGGAACTAACACTTGCCAACCACGTCCCTCTCTTGTCCCACCCCCAAACACACATAATATCAACCATCTACCAATTACAGCCATCACAAGGAATTCAAGAACAGTGCATTTCTCACCTAAGCCTTGGATTAAGAGGCCAACTCCTAGCCATCGCGGCTTGTGACCTTTCCCACCAAAATAGCTAACAAAGATCACCGACACAATGACAGCCATGTCAAAGACACTCACCACCAACCCGGACTCTGTGCTGGTGAGGTCGTAGCGTCTCTGTATGGTGGACAGTGTCACAGACAAGAACCCTAAAAACCACAACAACTTTAGTCACATCATATTTTATTTAATGTACACGTACATAAATAACTATAACTACTGCAGCAAACCCTGAGTATTACATCGCGTAAAACCAGCTGTTACTAACTGAATTATAAACAGAATTAGAAAGTATTATTGTGCACAGTGAATGTGACAGTCACTCACGCATTATGAACATACTTGCTATATAAATTATATTATATACATATATACATGCATGCATACATACATAATATATAGGTGCAGTTGTTTATGTGAGGATTATAGAATTATAGAACTGGAGCCAAATAGTTCACTTCAATTATTATTGCTATGTCCCCACATATAAACTAGTGATGCGCTCTAATAGCACAAAATAGCGAAGCGAGCGATGCATGTTCCCTGTAATTGCAGCTATTCCATGCATGCTTGGTGTGGCTACAAAATACTCTTGCAGTACAAAAGTAGTGGGGATATTAGCTTCTTGTTCACATGGTGTGGCTGCATTTTCAGTGTCTTCAAGAGTAGTTGAGTCTACAGCTGTATCAAGTTGATTGGCACCGTAATCCTCGGGAATAGTCTAATAAATAAATTAGGAACATTTAATGGCTTTTCAAAAAGAAAGATTCTTTACTTTGCTACCTGTTTCTGTTTCGTTTTAGCTCTCCTCCTCCTTGCCCTGTCTTTTTCATTTCTTATCTCTCTCCTTACTAATTTTTCTTCTGGAGTTTCTAACGCCCTCAAAGCTCTTGACCGAGCGTTTCTAATGTTTTGTCTCTCTTTCACAGAATTTGTTTTACTGGGCATTGCTACTTCGTACAGCGGGTAAACAAAACAAAATGTTGCTAAGAAGGTTACCTGGCCCGCGCAAGCGCGTAGGAGAAAATGTGCACACGTACGCCCACGCAAGAACAAAAACAATTCCTAGACCTAAATATATATAATTATATATATATCGCGGACTCATTAGTAAGTCAGCTCTGCTCGCTTCGCTGAATTAACTGATGAGTTATGCTTGCATTGCAAACACTTCAAAAGAAAGCACTTAAACTAGACACACTGCAATAAAATCATTAAGTTTGATCGCTGAAAAGAATATTTTTTCCTACTCACAAATTTAAATATATTACTGCAAGCCATTGGAGTCAACCCATCCAGAAGCTAATTTTGTACCTTTAGAACCGGCACTGGGATTCAATGGGTGTGATTTGACTAATGTCACTCATTTGCCACTACACATCCTGATTCAGAACTCAGAGCTACTTCTGTGGCTTCCCAACTGATTAAGAACTTACAAGACTAAACAAATTTAATAATGATATTCAGAATGAATGTATTTATTATACTGAATGCCATGCACTCAACCTCACCTCCAACTTTCCCTTAATACAATACTCCACAATGTATTAGCTATTTATGCCAATATTGTAGCAAATTGCATTAAGTTTTAAAATACACAAATAGTAAACACTAAACAAACAAACAAATTAATTGTTTCCCAACTTCTCATATCTTACCCCTTTAACAAGTTAATACACTCTGACTGACTGGGAGATTATAAGCTTATACAACAAGCTGTATAAATCAGGCAGAGCTATGCAATTTCAGAAATGTGTCTGCCATCTACAAGTCTATTTGTAGTCACAGGCAACAGAGGCAACCATGTAAGGATGATTGCACAGGTCCATCAAAGTGCCACAAAAATGCAGGCTCCACGAATTAAGTGCCAGAACTTGTCTGGATGCTATCAAAGAGAAATGGATGATGACCTAAGATTAATGTTTCATAACTTTCTCCATGATTGCTGCATTCCACTCTTTTATATTCACCATGCCAACGGTGGACCTCACTAATTAGCAAGTGCAGTGATTAACACATTTCTTCCTTAAGTGTCAATTTTTTCATAAATTCCCAGGGTATCATTTTGGAATGTAGCCACAAACTTAGTAAGAGTAAAAAATAAACAAACAAACAAATAAACAAAAAACTAGAAAAAACTGCAACAGCAGTGTATACTATTAAAACTTACCAATATAAAAAACAACAACAGCTGTCTGGGAGATGTAGCTAAGGAAAACCTACATGAAAAGGAGGCACCACTACAACTGTAGTAAAATGTCAATTCATTAAAACATGTTCCAAGAAATGCAGGCTGAGAGAAATTCCATTAAATATTGCTTAATAATTCATGTTGTTTCTACAACATCTATAGCTTAAGGTTTGCTAGAATTTCACATATTCATAGCTACTACACAGCACACTCTCTGCAACTATTTACCACACACACTCTACTCACCTGTTGCTACCGCTCCTTCAATCAGGATATGGGAACAAATTAAAAAAGTGAAGAAATAAGAATTTCTGAAAACTTGCAGGCATCTCGGCTTCCACCTCCCAATTCCACAAAAATACTCAATCATCAACCCATCTACTTCATCGTTCCCACCATCCTGCTGCAGGTCCTCATTGAGGGTTGGATCGATTTGGTCTGGAACAAAATCTTCTTTCTCCGTAGAAGCTGAAGGGATTTCGACACCGTTCTCCATTTTGCAGGATTAATTTCGCTTCCACGCGAGAATGTGCACTTGGGGCGTACGGTATTTGAGAATTTTGTGGGAATCACGTAAAAGGTAATAATCGTCAGGTACACCGACAGTCGGTTGAGAGATGGCTCTTAACGACGAGTTACTGCTGGTGGAAAAACTGAAATACAAACTAAACACCGCCATTTCCAAGAACAAGGTACTTTTAATAAGTTAAATTACGTTAACTGATGTTTTTTTCCCGGACTGCCAGGAAGAAAAGATTCTAAAAATAGTTCAGAAATTATCACTTCTTCCAATGACGATTGAAATACTGAAGGTAAGACCATTTTCACAACCAGAATCTATCATTATTTATTGTCACATAGGAAACCCAAATAGGAAAACTAGTGAACAGCCTCAGAAAAAGCGGTGGAGACATCAGCACCAAGTCAAAGCTACTGGTTAAGAAATGGAAAGAACTGCTTGTGGAGTCAGAGACTGTAACAGAACAACCCTATAGCCAGTTACAGCTGCCTACTGCAGAGGCCTCTCAGACTGTTGAAGAAAGGAGTCCCCAACCTGTTTTGTCAAGTCAACCGGTACAAGAAGTGAGTGGCCATCAGAGCAGGAAACACAGCAAGAAACATCACCACCGCCATCGTCACCATCATTCACCTGATGAAGCTAGTGAATACATTGCTGCCAGTGACTATGACACAGAGGTTGAGACAGCTAGTAGACACAAGCACAGAACTTTGAAAAGGAAACATGGAGACATCGCAGAATCAGATGATTTTTCTAAAGCTCTAACAGTTCCTCTACCTTACAAGAAAGTGAAGTCTAGTGCTGAGAGAACTATGTCAGGTGGCAGTGTGTTGGGTAAGGGTCATCAGGCTGAAACAAGCAGGGGTGAGATGTCAGATTTGCTGATGCTAACAAGAGACAAACCTGCCTCTTCGTTTATTACTAAAGAGAGGAGCCCTTTACCAACTCCACTGAAAGATAGTGCCAAACCAAAAGGTAAAAATACCAGTACATGCATGAATTACCATATGCTGTCCTGAGACATCCTCTTGTGATTACTGGTATACAGACTGGCTATCTAATGCTAACGGCTGCTATTCAGCTATCACTTTTTACCTCTCTATATATACGTATATTGCAGTTGAACAGGACCATGTATTAGTGAGCCACTCTAAGAGGTCTCGAACACAGGTATACTCTGGAAAGAAGACAGTTAGTGGTCCTCAAGGTATTGCTCTGATTTCTTTTCTTTCTTTTTTTTTTTTTTTTTTTTTTTTTTTTAATTCTAGGAATCTGGCTATTACTTCACTTTGTGTGTGTGTGTGTGTGTGTGTGTGTGTGTGTGTGTATGTAAATACCCATGAGAAAATATGGGGTCATGTTTACATTATAATAATTTTGAGAATTTTAGCTAGTAGGTATATTTCAGTCAGTTAGAATATTAAGGCACCATTGGTGGTGCAAACCCTCAGTGCTTCAAAGCTTATCTGCATCTTAAAATAAACGATTTAAGGAAATATTTAAGTTATTTCACAGATTTTACAGGTGTGTATGATGTATACATGTATGACTGAGCTTGACTTATAACACTTTACCTGGTTAAGGTGCCCTTTCTTTCCCCTCTTTGTATCCCTTCTTCAGTAAAGTCAGCTCTATTGCTTTTCTGTCTTAGTGTATTTCTACCAAGTTATTGTCATCAGGGGTTCTTACAGGATTTTTTGCTTGGGGGTGAAAGCGTAATGTGCATAAAAATTGTGTGTATATATATAAATGTGTCCATATACATGTATATCTAAAATTCTTGGTAGGGAGAGGGGTAACTTGACCTTGTGGTGGGTGAGGGGAGGAGGATTGTTTCCCCCCCCCCCCCCCCTTGTGTGAAACTCTGGCCATTCTTTCCTTGATTGGATTCAACATGCTGTCATAGTTCTTTCTTGACTAATTTCACTTACTCTTTTCATTTCACCTTTGTTACGCCATTGCCGATGTTGCTTATCTAGTGACTTCATTTGTGTTCTTACTGGTGTAAGTAACTTTATTTTTAGCAGCTAAAGTAGACACCAACTCTACTTAGCTTATGAATTATTCATGAATTATTGGACACCATCGTTACTGACAGACAAGTGTATGTTACTGGCATTTCTGTATACTGTACACAGACACTGAGGAATTTAAAATACAATGTGGGGAATAGTAAGTGCAGAGAATCTGTAGCCGTCACCGATTGTGTGGTATTACTAATAGTTATATATGTATGCTTATTATTATTTTCCTGCAGCTGTCACATCTCTGTTTGACCTGTGCATGAAGATTCTCATCGACAATGTGGACTGTGAGTCTATTTGCCAGCTTATTTTACAAAACCTAGTATTAAGAATAGTGAAGCCAAGGAGTGTTTTCTTTTGCATGGAGATAGTGTGTGGATTTTCATTCATTTATTCTAATATGCTCAGAGTTAATTGGAATCCCTTGAAAAAAGTACAAAGTAGGGCGGCAAGCAAGATTGTTGAGTAGTTTGCACAGATATTGTATTATTGAGCTAGAGTAAATATGTTTGTTTGTTTGTTTACATAGTGATAGAGGATGTGGGTCCAGGTGTGCCTTACCATGTACTGGAACCTCTCCTCCAGAGGTAAGTGCTAGCAGGCTGGGAATTGGAGAATTAACAGTGCATCAATTGTCCTTTTGTGCTATACATGCATCCATGCATACATCCATTCATCCATCCATCCATCCATCCATCAATACATACATACATACATACATACACACATACATACACACATACATACACACATACATACACACATACATACGTACATATACATACACACACATATACATGCATACATACATACATACATATGTACAGATGCCACTGACATTGCCAACTTCTCAGTGATCTTTTTTTTATATTTACCAAGTCGTTAGTCCTAATGCTTCCATATTAGTGTTTAATCTAAATTGAAAGTGCAGCATTATCCTGTAATGTCTCCAAACAATAAACGTACACCTTACTCTAGTAAATAAAGCTTTAATTTCAATGTTATGTCTATTTGATATTCTGTTAGGAAATTTATCATCGCTAGGTTGCTGTGTGTACACTACTGTCTCTATTCTTTGTTTTCTTTGATTGTACTAAGTTATAGCTTGCAGCGCCATGTCTCCAAAAGATAAACTAGATTACATGTAATTTTGATCATGTCATTGTGGCGTGAAATTGAGAGACACCACTTTATTGAAAGGTATTCAAGTATTTTTTAGTTTGATGATGTTTTAATTGTTAGCCTACCATATTACATATGGTAGGCTTGAACAGTTTATCATAAAAATTTTTTTTTTTTTTTTTTTTTGTAATTGGTGTACTACTTCTACTATTGCTGCTGCTATAAATATCATTTATATTTTCTTTATTGCTAGTGTTTAATATAATGATGTATCTTCCACAAGGAATATAATGGAGTAGGTAGTTGCTGGCTTTCATGGATTTTATGGCTTGTGCGTGTTTATTTTATCCACACATGTTTGTGTTGGAGCGTCCACACACACACACATGCATGCATGCGTACATACATACATACATACATGCGTACATACATACATACATATATACTTATATACATACATACATACACATAGTTACATTTGTGACCGGTTTTGGGAAAATCGGCCTAAACGCGGCATCTAAAGTTTTCTAATTTATTCTACCAGTAGGCTGCACAGGGCCTTGGGATGCCGTCCTCCTAATTTGGAAGCTGTAGCACAAGCCGCCTTTGCCCTACGCACTACAACACTTCAGTATTTTTGCTAAGCTTATTATTGCTGATTTCGAAAAAAACGCCGGGTAAAGGCGTTGCTAAGGTCAGGGGGCGTGCCTTGTGTCCGTATACTATTACTGCGTGTCTCCGGGACACTATGGAATAAACCGGTTACAGGCGGATTGAAAGAAGTCTAAAAGGCTAATGCAGGGCTCCTTAAGAAACTATGATGGCGAGAATTGCGTGAGTACGTGAATTATGTATAATAGTAAGTGAATTAGTTAGCTACAGTTTTTTCCCGCTGCTAGTGAAAAGCCCGCCAATAATTTCTTAGCAACTCTCCGTACACGAGTCCAACCGGCTAGTGTTTCTAGCCTCCTAGTGTGAGTTCTAGAGCACGCCAGAGCTTACAACAGCGTCGTAAGCTAGAGCTAACTGGTGTCTATCCATTTCTGCCATAAAAATTTTTTCGAAAAAAATCGACCCATAAGGCTTTACCCGGTGATACTGAAAAAAATTGTTTGCCGCGTTTAGGCCAATTTTCCAAAACCGGTCACATTTGCACATACACACTCCTTTAATTTATCTCCTTTTGCAATTTTAAGTTCTTGATTTAGTCTAGGGTGTGGCATTTAATTGTGTTAATAGGAATTAGCACACTAATAATTTTATTACTTCAGACTGCTACAACAATGCATGAATAAGCAGTGGTCTCTTTCACAGTTATACTGTACGTCAATGTGCCATATAAGATATGTTACATGTCATACATAGCAGAGTTATGTACTGCATATATATTTGCTTAAATTTACTTGAAGTGTACTATAGTGTATTGCAAGCTTGTAGTGTTCACTGTAACCCTCAGCACGCATGCACGAGAGGTTTATAGTAGTCGTCCTGTCTGTCAGTTTGTCATGCTCTGATTTTGGAGATTTACTTGGGTTTTTTTTGTGTGTGTGGAAATCTTGCAATACTGCATATGTCATAGCACGTGCTGTAATTACTGATTGCTGACTGTGTGGCATGACTCCTGTAAGCATGGAGCACGTGCTGTAATTACTGATTGCTGACTGTGTGGCATGACTCCTGTAAGCATGGCTTAATTATTGTTATTGAAATAGTGTTGGGAGATATTCTCCATTAACTCGAACAAATGTAATAACCTCCCACTGAATTTCACGGGTCACTTATGTATGGCTCATTGCCTACTGTCCATTATGTACTCGGCCCTGTTACTGCATGTATGGGTTATTTGAGGTATTGACCTTGTAAGAATGTGCTCCAATCTCTGTGTGTGACAAGGTACAATATTTGCTGAGGCTCATGTAGTACTGGTGGCTTATTTGCCCTGAAGTGGCAGAAGAATTAAATATGTATATACATACACACACAAGCATACAACCTACATGCATACACATAAACATACAATACACAAGCATACACTACATGCTTCATCCACATATGTAACATTGTTTTCCGTGGTCTCACTCTCTCCCTTACCTTGAAGAATGGTAGTTGTTCATTGGTTTACCATACCTCAGGTGCACCGCTGCACAACTTATGAAGTTAGAAGATTTCAATCCAGTAAGTTATGAATAGAATTATGATAACTTGTTCTCTATGAACTCATATTAATTTCTAATGTACAGCATCTGGTAGAAGACACTGACAAGTTATGGGAGAAGTTAGTGCACAAGGACTTCAAGGATGCTAGAATTCCCCGCGACTGTGATTGGCGTAATTTTTACTCTGTGAGTGTGGGTGGATAAACATGTGGGTGGTACACATGTGTGGAAGTGTGTCACATTTATGTATGTGGGAAGATAAATGTGTGACACACTTGTGTGGTAGTGGGGTACATATATGTACTTACAAGCTGCAAAAGGTGACATGTTTTAGTGGGTTTTGTCACTGGAGCTTAAAGTTTATGTTAACATGGTCAGAAGCCAGACAAAGCAGGAAGGTGATACAGTTTGTTTGTTTGTTTAATCGTTGGTTAGAATTGTTTGTTGTAGAATTTATATATACCGTATTCGCGCGATCAGACGCCGCGGCTACTATTTACTTCAACTCGTCTAGAGGGGCGGCCACTGTTCGAGAGCGGCCACTGTTAATTATACGATTGTTCAGTCAGCAGTTCCTTAAATTTTGATGACGTAATGTTATTGAAACGCTTAACGAAAGGATACAAAAAAAAATGGAAGCGTACTTAGAAAAGAGTACCTATCTAGTCGTACACAGCGAGTTAGTAATCTTCCAATACAACTTCGTTCCTATCTAGTTCTTCGTCATCTTCCATGTTTTCATTGAGATCAGCAGCAGAAGAAGATGCCAGAAGAGAGACAGTAGCCTGTTGAATACCTGTTTTAGCAGCAGCAGCTATTTCACCATGTTTTAAACAATGGATCAATAATTGCGTTATAGTAGCCGTGGCTACTATTCGAGAGCGGCTACTAATAAGTTTCGACGGGCGCATAGGGAGGCTACTATTCGAGAGCGGCGTCTAATCGCGCGAATACGTTAGTTTCAAGAGAAATGGGATGCTTGACCCACTCATTCCATGTTACTTTCCACCATAGCATTGAGCCATTGAAGTATATTCAGTGCATATTGCTATGATTACTGTTGGTCTTGCCTGAACTTGCACTGAGGTGTTAGGTGCAGCAGCATTTGTGCCATGTCAGCACTGTCAGCAGGCACACCATTCCATGAATAATTTACTTACAGTATATGGTAAAGGGTTATCAAGTACATTGAATATCAAGTACATTGAATATCAAGTACATTGAATATCAAGTACATTGAATATCAAGTACATTGAATATCAAGTACATTGAATATCAAGTACATTGAAAATCAAGTACATTAAATATCAACTACATTGGGTTTAGTGTGTGTCCTGCTGAATCATTTATTGTTATTATTATTGTTGTTATTGTTAGGAAAAACTAGCAGAAAGGGAAGAAAAGTTGAAAAAGTTGACCAGTCGAATCAGAGCTAATAACAAAGCTAGAGAAGAGCCAGGTACTGTTGTGTCTTATGATGATAGTAAAGCTATTGTAACACTTAAAAAGAACTAATATTTTGTGTGTGCATGTGCTAATTAGTTCGCAAGGTGAAAATGGCAGAAGTATCAGCAAGACCTGGTCGGCGATCTGGCCCAAGGACTGCTCCCTTTATGGGTCGGAACAAAGGTGGCTTTAGACCTTTTGAAAAGCAACATGCAGGATGTAAGTTATGAGGTAGTACAGTAGACCTTCATTAATCCAAACAACATCAGACCAAGAGGATGTTTCGATTAGTGAAATGTTAGGATAGGAAAAACTATGCATATTTAGTAATTTGTATATTTATGTACCTGTAATAGAAGTTTGTCCTTTTTTTGTTTGAACAATGAGAACATAGCCATGTCTAGCTGAGTTCATGCCTAGTTTTCTTACTCTGTATTCCTGCACTAGTTGTCTGTGAGTGTGAGAGCTATTTTTCATCTAAAGAAAGAGTTTTAAGTGACATTCTGTGAGAAATGGGTAAGTGACAGCCGGCAAGAATTGACGGGTGAGATTTAAACAGATTGATTAGGTTTAGATTGGTGGGGGTTCGGATTAGTGAGGTGAGATGAAGAAGAAACAGGTGTTAGTGCAACTTGTGGAAGCCTAAAGTTTATAGGACAAGACTTAGATATAAGTCAGGGCTGCCATTGAGTTGCATGTGTTGACTTTACTCTATAACTATAATGTAATCCAACTATATCTATTAATTTTATTAATGTCTTTATTAGCTGAACTAATGAAGAAGACAATGAAGATGGCAAAGGAAAGGTATGTTTGCAAATATGTCATGGAAAAGTTGCCTCGGGATGGGGGGCGAAAGGGCCAGCCCCACCCTCCTCCTGTAGAGATTAAGTATTATTCGGACCTTAAGAAAGGTTTTATACAACTAGAAACAAGCACACAAAATAGAGAATAATGTGACAATGAAGGGAGCTAATAAGAAAAATGAAAGAATGGCATCATAAGTATTTAAGTTCAAAGTTCACCCCTTCCTTTTAGAATTGCTTTGGTGGACAAAATCGATCGGGTGGGTGACTGGCACGTGTTGAACGTCGTACAGGGTTTCCTTGTTCCGGCACATCCTGAACAGATGTAGCCGGTTCGGCAGCAATCTGTCGACAGTCAGGCTGACCTCCTGAATTGGCCGGCTGGGGGACAGATGTGGGAGGATTGGTAGTATGTACTTGCTTTGGGTGGTGGCGGACTTGTTTGGGGTGATGAAGACTGGTCCAGTGCAGGCAGGGATATTGTGGCAGGTTGCGAGGGTGCTGGGCTGCTCATAGACTGATCACCGCACGGTGCTAAGTGTTTAGTAGATACAGTAGTGGTCCTGCCATCCGGGTAGCGTGTGAAGGCATAATTGGGGTTAGACCCTAGGAGGATCACTTCTTCTACTAGGGGATCCATTCTCCCTGAGCGTACATGTCACTTAAGCAACACAAGTCCAGGAGCAGCTAGCCAGGTGGGCACTGCACTTCCAGATGTAGACCGTCGGGTGTACTGAAAAAGCCTTTCGTGAGGGGTTTCATTTGTAGCAGTACACAGGAGCGATCTAATCGAGTGAAGAATGTCCGGGAGGAACTTGATAGGAAGATTCTTATATTTGCATGCCATAGTAACAGCTTTCCATACTGTTCCATTATATTTCTCAACCTGGCCATTGCAAGCAGGATTGTTAGCAGTGGTGTGACTCATTGCTATCCCTTTTTCGGCAAAGAAGTTCTGCAGCTCCTGACAGACAAGAGAGGGACCATGATCAGAGTGTATGAAGGCTGGCATCCCAAAGATAGAGAAAAGCTGAGTCAAACATTTGATTACAGTGCCAGCAGAGGTATCAGGACAAGGATAGACAAATGGAAACCGCGAGTACTCATCAATGATATTCAAAAAGTAGATGTTTCTGTTGCTAGAAGGGAGGGGCCTCTTAAAATCAATATTCAGTCTCTCAAAAGCCTTGGTAGCCTTTATGAGATGGGAGCCAGTATCATCATACTATTGCACGCATAAAATTTTGATCTGTCAAATATGCCAGAGTAGTAGTGTGTGACGACCCCTTGCCTATTAGGATTGTATCATGTTGCAATATGATTGCCGTCAACACCGTGAGTGTTTGTAATTTACAACTACAGCCTCCAGCTACTCTGTATGTATAGATATTGCCTATACGCTGACATGGCACACTTCTGCAGCTGCAATTTGAAATCTTGGCTTACATTCACAGCAGATATGACAAGCACCCGTCATTTTCTTAATCTCTTCAATAGAGTAGAGCAGGTTCTGAGTGAGAACGAAATGAGCCATGTGAGTGATTCCGGGATGGCATAATGATTGGTGGAGTTGATACAGCGAATCACTTGCAAGAGCAGCCTCCTAGAGAATGTGTCTGGAGGAATTTTTTCTTTCCCAGGACAATAAATGATGTCAAGACTATAACAAGAGAGCTCGACTCTCCACCGCAAAACCGTATCATTCTTGATTTTTCCTTTGTGTCTTCGGTCAAACATATACGTAACAGATTTCTGGTCAGTTCTTAGAGTCAAGTGCTTTCCAGTGAGTTAGTGTTTCCAGTGGCGGATAGATTCGATGATGGCCTGAGCTTCCTTTTCAATCGAAGGCAATCTGACTTTGGGGCCCTGCAAAGTCCTTGAGAAGAATGCTACAGGGCGTCCAGCTTGGTTTAAGGTACCCGCTATTGCTACTTCGGAAGCATCTGTCTCTACCTCGAATGGGGCATCTTCATCAATGGCTGTTACTACTGACTCTTCGATACTCTTCTTGAGGCCATTAAAGGCAACTGTGGCATCGTCAGAGAGTGGAAATGTTTTACAGTTGTTGATAGGGTTCATCCTCTCTGAAAACCTCGGAATCCATTGAGAATAATATGATAGTCCCTTGCACCGACTTAATGATTTCGTGTCAGTTGGGACTGGTAATTCCTGTAGTGGCCTCAGCCGGTCTGGGTCAGGATGTATTTCCCCATCTTCTGTAATATACCCCAGAAGAGCAAGACGTCTCATTGAGAAAACACTCTTCTCCTCATTATAGGTCTTTTTTTCTTTTCTTTTTTTTTTTCTTCGCTTAGCTGCTTCAAGAAACAGCCGCAAGCCAGGTATGGGAACTTCCCAGACAAATTCTTTTCTTTGACGAAATTTGACATTTCCTGCTGAAAACAGGCTACCCCATTGGTAATGCCAAACGGGACACGAGTAAACTGATGGCAGCTTCAAGAGCTGTGTAGGGTCGCTCCTCCACGCTGAGCGGAACTACGAAGATCGATAGTGCTAAACACCTTAAACTGAGCTATTTCATTGATCGTATCGCTAATGCAAGGGAGAGGAAAAGCATCCAGCAGAGTAAAACGATTGATAGTTTGAGAATAATCTATGATCATCCTCTTCTTATGGTTTTCACCTTTAGTTACGACAACTTGAGCCCGCCAAGGTGATTTACTGCTTTCAATAATCCCTTCCCCCAAAAGCCTCTTAACTTCTGAATCAATGAAGTTTAGATCATCTTGATTATACTTACGTGATTTAGTTGCTATGGGGTGACAATCATCTGTAAGATTGCTAAATAGTCGGGGAGGGTCGGTATTTAGTGTACTCACTCCACAAACTGACAAGGGAGGGTTAACACCACCATGTTCGAACACTACACAAGTATGCTGTGATTGAAAATCCAGGCCAAGTATTACATCAGAACATAAATTGGGAAGGATTAACAAACGTACGTTATTATAGGTCCTGCCATCCAATACGACATCAGTACAACAGCAGCCAACTACTTTACAAGCGAGGGAAGAGGCAGCCATAGATATAGTACTAGAAGATGGGAGAGTACGAAGGGATGCTGATTTAACCAGTCATAAGAAAGGGCATTTTCGTAAAGTTTACCGGGGAGGTGCACCCCCAGTGGAAAGCGGAGTATCTGCAGCAGTATCATCGTAACTGCTGTACCCCAGTCTCTCGCCAAATCTATTGTCTTGGTCAATATAGGTGGTTTGAAGGCTAAAGCACTTGTTGACAGTGGGATCTCTGAAAGCTTCATTCACCTAGGTAAGGACTGAAACTATAAAAATGTGTCTGGGGAGCAGTATCGTGAGGAGAGCATCAGGGACTCTTTTACTACTGGTTTGGCATCTGGACTAATCTGACAAAAACTGCTTGAAAATAAACCTCTGGATTTGAAAACTATGTTTGACCAGGCGGTCTCTGGAATCAGCAGCACGCAGCTCGGAGTCTTACTAGGTTCCTAATCCTCCTGTGAATGCTGCTGTGCCCTCTGTTGAAGTTGTGCCTGAATTGCCTGTTGACCACCCAACTCTAGCGGCAACTCCTGTGGCATGTGGGCAAAAGTGCTTCTTCAGTGGACACAATAGGCATCCCCGCTCGAGATGCAGTGTGTTCAAACTGTCTGAGTTTTTTTTTAGAGCTTGGAGATATTCATCAAATGACTTCCCAGCCTGCTGCCTCCTCGTAACTAGGAGGTGGCGGACATATACTTCATTATTAGGCCTTACGTATAGATCCTGCAGAGTAGCCGTGCAGAGTAGCCATGCAATCTTCAATATACTGGTATACGTTCGGGGACAAATAGAGAATAACGTGACAATGAAGGGCGCTAATAAGAAAAATGAAAGAATGACATAAGTAATTAAGTTCATACTTCACAACACCTCCCAACCAATTTTATTGAAAAATTATCATGTGAATGTACTCATATAGGCAATACTGTTCACAGGACAATTCAAGTGTCTAGCTTTGCTAGCAATTGTCCTTGGGTATCATAATATGTTCTACAGTCACATTGCAACATTTATCCAGGATAATACATTTCGGGGTAGTTGGGATTGCGAGATGTTTTATAAATAGATTCAGTTTAATCCGAAGGACACACAGGCAGAATGACTGTCAAATGCACGAATTAGAGGTTTAGAATAAGCATTAGAATGGGTAGAAAATACAGAATGATGGATAATTCTCTCGCCACATGGCATGGCACTATTAGAGTGCTCTCTTTTACATGTTAGTACCTTTAGTGTGCATTGTATGCAATGTGGTCTTTATATTCTGTTGCCTATATTTGCAGAAATCATCGGATGGCCTTCAAACTAGGCAAATGATTTAACACTACTCTATCATTGTCTGTCTGTACATTTTATGGTGGTGGTATTATATTCAAGTCTGCTGCAGCCTTATTCATCAATCCATCCTCAGATTTATATTCTCTTTTCTTTTCTTTTTTTCTTTTTTTTTTTTTTCCTTTTTCCTTTTTCTTTTTTTTTCTTTTTTTTTCTTTTCCATACATTTCTTGACATAGTAATAATAATAATTAATAATAATAATAATATGTTTTGAGAGCAAGTGGTACAGGTCTAATTTGTTTGGCTGACAAGGAGGTCGGTGTTGTCCTTGATAAACTGAGGGTCCATGAGAGCTACTTTTGTTGTCATGAAGCAGTCTAGTCCACAGATGGCAAGTTGGAGGTTGTCGAGTTCAATGACCTAGAATTAGACATACACAATATGAGTAATGACTAATAATAGGACATAGATGAGCAAGTCTGTATATATCTACTGTTGGAGGAAATATTTAAAGCTAGATTATTCTGTTCATTCATGTTCATGCTATATTCCTTTAATAAATCGATCACTCTATCAACAATAGCTACGAGAATATGACAAGTAACACAATAACTACAAACAACTAAGTGACTCAACAACTGAGCTAGACTTAACTAAAAGAACTCTGCCCTAACAACCAAGTGATACAATCTTTTGTAGAAAGATTACCTGACCACGGAACCCAAGGGAAAGGAATTAACCACAAGAAAGTAGCAAGTCGTAAATTAGAATTACAAACACGAGAATCTTGACTTTCCACTAATTATGTTGCTGTGTACATGAACCAACCTATACCAGTTTCTGTTTAGGTTGGAATGGGGAGGGGTAGAGGGTCACTTGTATGGCTAATTTATGTTGACTAAGTACTGGCATCTTGATTATATGCTACTGCAGTAACAATTAAGCTATTTATAAAGACAACCATGAAGACAGTGCCAATAATTGTCCTTTCAGGAACACTCCAGAATAGTTGCAGGTTGTGATGCATTCATCCTGTTGTAACGGTTGCCTAAAGTAACAATTCGATTTTTTTTTTTTTTTTGTCTTTTTTTAACCTCCAAAGGAAACAAAAAAATAATTTCTTTATTGGAAGCAATTGACGTATAGCTACGCAGTCTCAAGATATTTTAAACATGAGAGAGACACTTGCCATACTGGTGGAACCACTGAGAATATGAAGTCAAACTTTTGTGGGAAGCAAGAAATTATTTGCTCATGAAAGAAATTATTTGCTCATGTGATAAAAGCTTATGATTACATGGCCAAAAAAGTAATAACTATCTTTTTAAAACTAAGTTGAACCAAAATTCTTGGGACTTAAATTGTCCAGTACAACAGTTTGATGCCTCCTTCAATGTTTAGGATGCCACCATCTTCAAGAATTGTTTTGTTGTGTGACAAAGTGAGTACTATAACCCTCTCACACATGCTCACTGAGAGTTTAAAGATTAACAAACATCAAAGGGTTGATTAGCACAACCCAACCCAGAACAGCTGCAGCATTCCCTCACTGTACATTTATAGAAGTTTACACACATGTGGCACATCAGAATGTTAATCATACCAGGTCTTCTTTGCTTTGTTTGGTTGCATCTCTGTAGAACGTAATTTTGAGTTTATTCTGAGTGTCATCTGAGGAGGTAGACAGAAGGGAGAATGGTTTCTGCCATAGGACTAAATTCTAAAAGCACAAGAGATGATATACAATTTGAAATTTGAACTCATGGTAAATTTTGTTAATATTGATCAACACCTTTTGTGCAGATATTATAGTACATGTTAATCAAATCCAAGTTTTCTTATTTTGTAGATTAGTACCATCTAAGCAACTTTAGTAAAAATAACAAGATTTAAATTGCAAATATCACACATTTAATTCAGTAAGCTAAAAGATCATTATAAACAAGGATAGTGATCTGAATAAGCAGTGTTGTATCACTTCTTGTTCAAGCTCAAATAAGTTTTAAACTCTTCTCTTTCACAAAGCTTGCTACACAGCTATTAATAAGCTTCACTGGCAATTATCTTATCTTACTGACAAAATCTTACAGCCAGACTAAATAATTTCGTTTTTGACCATAGGAAGCTGAGGTAGGGGCTGGAAGGGCTTGAGCCTCCCAAAGTTTTGGAAAGGGGGTGAGCTAATCAAATTAACTTTGTAAAAGGAGGCTGCAGTGGGACAACCCTTTCCATTAAAATTTATTCATCCTGTTGTAGTTGTCATAATATAAGGGATGGCATCACCTGTAATTAATCGATGACATTAATTACCCACCCAAACTGAAGAGCCTCAGCCGCCTATGTTGATCTATATGAAATGTTCTTATGACAAAAATTTGTGCTAAATACACAAGACTTTTATGCTGTTTACCCTTTACCTATTACATTGGCTTACGTTCTTGTCCAGAATGATTATTCCTTTGTCAATGTGTAGTAGTAGTAAGACTTGCTTGCCCTGCCAGGTAGCCAGATAGAAGCGTTGCTACAAGATAATTGTGTAGTGTAACATAAAAAATTCAAATATACAAGCAGAACTTACTGACCTTTGTATCAATGACTGTTGATACAGTTGCTTCGTGTATGTCAGCTGTCCAAGACTCAATGCCATTTCTACTTTCTGTATATTCAAAACATTGTGAGAGTTACTTCAATTAATAAATTTGTGAAAAATCTGTAACATTTGGAACACTGGCATACTGATATGCCATTGATAGACAGAATGAGTAAGATAACTCACACAGATACATATTGTGCTATGTGTTAATGAAAAAACTAAATGCTATAGTTAAGCTATAAGGAAATTGCTATAATGTGTGTATAAAGTAACTTGAAACATTGTACGTATATATACTTCCAGCTACAGCTTGCTCATGAGGAATATAGGGTCTAATTTTGGTAAACCCTGGACTTGAAGGCCTAGTGCATTAATCTAGTGTTCTAAATTACTAAGTAAAATGAAAAGCCTTTGAAATACGTGTATCGTAAATATTGTTTTACTCATTATCAATTATTATTATCAAATTCATTTTTCCGATTCATTGTGGTGAAATGGTTAACTTGATATAACTAGTGATTTGCTTCAGCACGAATGGCGAGTGAGCCATTGTGCACAAATAATTCATACAAGGTAAAGTTGATTACAAAATATGTATACAAAAGTAACAATAAGGCTATATTCATAGTTTGCCTGAAGTTAATGTCTTATATCCTGTGCACCTAGTTTTAGAAGGCATCATTCAGTCCTAAAGAGGTAGTCACAAGTAGCTATGTAGCCATTGACTATAGTAGTGATAGATTCATCTAAATGATCTGTGTTCTTGACAAAGCATTCCCAGCTACTTAAAAATGACTAAGTTTTTAAATGACATAAGGTAAGGGATTTCAATACCATAGTAACCACTCCGCAACTACATTTTTGACTTGTAGAAACAAACAAAACAAACAAACAACAACAACAACATGCATTTCTAAGGAATTACTGCACAGTTTATAGTCTTACCCTAAAGACTTGCTTACAGCAAAGCTGAAAAGCTGTGAAAAGGCAGCTAAATAGTATGTTTATTAGGTAGTTGTTTTACGTTGTTCACTGATATACCAACACAAGACTTATTCGTGACTTGACTATTAGGAGAATGGATTTTCAAGTAAGAATAATACTGTTGCGTAGGGCTATAACTATGACAAACAGTACGTTAGCCAAGATGACTTACTACCGCTGCTAATTCAAATAGAAAATGAACTCATAAGTTTGTAAGATATAACTGCATCCACAATAAATTATACATGTTAAACAAAACCTAAACAATTGATGATACTGGTAAAGATCGCTAAACCAAAGGATTCTGTTTAGTGGAATATGGGGATGGGGTCGACGACCAAGCAAACACAAAAATGCAACGGTCAAAGTACAAAATGACATACGTACGTCCACACACATATACAAACAAATATCCTCGATTCTCAATTTGACACCACTGTATAGTGTCTTGCTTGCTTCGCTCACTCACCAACTAACCAATAATATTATTTTTAGCACAGACTACAAACCGTAAGATATAATATGGTTATCTCCTGTTCCAGTGAGAATTGCAATGGAGTTAGGCCTCTGATTTTTGATAGAGTGAGGTTCTAATACTTTTAAGGTCATCTCGAAAAGGTTGTAGAATTTCTCAGGCCTCTCAGATTCCTCTATTGTATCCTAGAAAATAGTATGTTTGTACATAAAATGCCTCTCTCTTTCACCAATTAATATTAACTGGTTTTAAACTTACTGGCATTGTTTCGTACAGAAGTAGTGATGACTCCTTCAAGACCATCACCTTCTTACACCATACATCTGTTTTCATGTTGGCAGGTAAGTATTCACCAACCCACCCCATCTTAATTACCTTGAAAACAAAACATAAATCTAATCACTCAGTTTGAAGAGATTTTAAGAAAGGCAATTCTTTTAGTTGAGAAAATTACAGCACATGAAAGCAAAGTAAAAGAGAATGATATAGATTTAGTAGTCTATATTTCCATGACAACATACTAATATTATGAAGCAACTCAAAACTATATTAATTGCCATTACCTTTTTATCACCCATTGATAGGTTTTTATTATACTGCTCTATCTGTTTAAAGAGAAATCAATACTTTAGTCATCTGCACAACAACAACTATCTGTTTACCAACCTTAAACTGAATTGTCTCTTGTATGCGTTCAGAGATTGCCATTGTCCACTCATCACATTCTTCTTTACTAGAACACTTCAAAGTGACTCTCTGTTGTTTGTCCTTACTCATCACTTCAAATTTACATGGGCTAAAGAAGGAAGAGTGGCAGTGTTAGTTAACTAATTATTAAATCCAAGCTTTCTTGTCAACTTAAGATTTTAAAGGAAACTGTAATCCATTGCTACCATTTTCTAGTTACACTATTACCATTTATATTCTAAAATTGGAAGATATTTGGTTTCAAATAAAGCTGATATCAATAAGACCATAAAAACCAACCTACTGAAAACTTCAGGCATTCATGATTTATGCATCCTCCTAAAGTGATAGATGAGTGTCTAGTCTCATTACCTTAATATGCAAGTTCCAGGTTTGTATTTGGTCAAAGATGCTCTATCAATAGGTACTGTTGCTATGTGCATCCACTTCTCCTCTACAGGGGCTTCAACACCTACACCAATAATAAAGAAATACCTGTATGACATATTTTATTAAGATAAAGGCTATATTACCTTTCTCTTCTAGCTTTCCAACTTCAAAAGTAACTGTGTCTCCACATTCTTGAATAATTTTGGACTTAATTAATAAAGTGAACCTGATTAATTTAATTTTGGTAGAATTAATTGCATACTTACAGCTTGCGCATGAGTCTTGCCCCATAGAGATATATCATTAACCTGAAACATCAGCACAACAATTGCTTATCACCTACATAGAGCAAGTTTTTCCAGGCCTAACCTTTAGAATGATGTCTAGTGGATACAGTTTCTGTCTTGATGCTATAGGATGTTATAAATATTTGTTATTAGGTACAACTATGTCACATGCTATACCTGGGGACTTGGCCAGAATTCTATTGATTTTTATAGGAGATTTATATTCCAACCCCCCCTAGAAAAATATATGGCAGCTGGAATGTGTTCATAAAAGTTTTATTACAAATACACTGTACTTGTATGTAAACTCCTAGTCTAGATTCTTCTCTATTCAGAGTAATTGTTCTCAAATATTGGATATTCTGGAAGAAAGGACACAATTAGTATATTTAATTAAAAATTCTCGAAGATCTCACATAAGTGGCCAGAGTGTCCTCTTGAACCCAATCTCTCAGCTTCACTGAGATTTGTTTCTCAGTCAATTCTACAGTTGCTGCAGTCCATTGGTCATCCTGGTAAGCCTGAACACTAAGTGTTCCCACCTTGAAAAGCAGCGACAAACTTTAGAATAAAGGCTATAACAGTTTGAAATAAATCACCTTAGGTTCCACAGCAAAATCGGACTCGTCCATTACAAGTACCAGCCCCGCCCAGCTAAGCTTCTCGTACTTAACTCCACCCCCTTTCTGCAAGCGAACTTTTTACTTACTTTTAATTGAAAAACCGCAAATAGGGTAAGATTCACGGAGTGGGTGGGGCGACTTTGACGGTTGCTGTGCTGGTTTTAAGCGCTCTCAAGCTATACTGGGGTTCTTCCTTCGCCATTAGCTATTTTTTAAGGGATGGAGCGAACTTAGGTGAGGATTACAAAGTAGGTACGGGAGTGTTTTATTTAACTTACAGTTTAGTTCAGTAGCAGCATGCGACTAAAACGGTGTGTACATGTGCTAGCTTGGTGGGGTTAAAGTGTGCCTTTACCTCCAATTTTCTGCCCAAAGTGGATACATGCTATAGAGATCAGGCCATTCCTTTTTTATGTATACAATATGAAAGGGGTCATTATGTAGTTACCATTGGGCATACTTCACCAGGTCAGATAAACATTTGATGATATCGTTGCTACTGTATTGTAATCAATATACATACATTTGATATCTTTGCTACTGTAATAGTATTGATATACTGTGGTGCAAAATGCACAGCCACTATGTTTACATACTGTATAAAAGTGGAAGTATGACTGTGTTTTGTTGTTAAACTACAATAACGCGGTAGTGTAGTTGTAGTAGATGAAACTCTTAATTTTTTTTTTTTAAATTAGACAAGACACAGCACCTTCAACAGCAAGTTTTCACTGTCCATGGCGTTACCGATGCTGCCCTCCGATCGCCACATGGGATTTAGTTCCACGGAGACTCTCAGCCGACTCTTTATGTTTCTTCTGTGGAAGTTCTGGCGAATCTGTGGTGCGGCCATCTTGCTGCTGGTTCTCATCTACTGGATGTATGGGGGTACCATCATCCTCGTCCTCCTGGTGGTGGTAATTATAGGGGCACTCTATCATTACCAAGACTCCCTCATCTATTACCCAGAACAACCTGACAGTGCCCGTGTGTTTGTCCAAGCTCCCAGCTCTCTGGGACTGCCGTTTGAAAATGTCGTCATCACCACCTCTGATAGCATCAGGCTGAGTGGATATTTCATTAAACAGCCTCCATCGGTGATCGGCAAGGCCCCCACCGTGCTCTACCTCCATGGGAATGCTGGAAATATTGGTCATCGACTGCACAATGCACAGGCCCTCTTTCAGCACTGTGGCTTCAATGTCCTGTTACTAGAGTACAGAGGGTATGGCAAGAGCCAGGGAACTCCCAGTGAACAAGGTCAGAGCAACATGTATTGTCAGGCACTTGGTATCCATTCTGTCCTACTGTCAGACACTGGGTATCCATTTTGTCTTATTGTCAGACACTGGGTATCCATTCTGTCCTATTGTTAGACACTGGGTATCCATTCTGTCCTATTGTCAGACACTGGGTATCCATTCTGTCCTACTGTCAAACACTGGGTATCCATTTTGTCTTATTGTCAGACACTGGGTATCCATTCTGTCCTATTGTCAAACACTGGGTATCCATTCTGTCCTATTGTCAGACACTGGGTATCCATTCTGTCCTACTGTCAGACACTGGATATCCATTCTGTCCTATTGTCAGACACTGGGTATCCATTCTGTCCTATTATCAGACACTGGGTATCCATTCTGTCCTATTATCAGGCACTGGGTATCCATTCTGTCCTATTGTCAGGCACTGGGGATCCATTCTGTCGTATTGTCAGACGCTGGGAACTCATTGTGTCCTATTATCTGGCACACTAGGTTCACTAGGTTCGTTCTGTCATGCCGTTACTTTTATTTTTACTTTGTTAACTGAAACTTTGGTATTTTGAGGTTGAATGGCTGCAGGCCATAATATTGGCACTATGAGTAAAGCTCCTTACAGAACCAATAGTTCATTTTTGCACAAGGTTCGGTTTTGGAGAAGATATTCCAATGTCTATAGGTTGTCATTGTAATTCACCAATCCTCACCACAGTTCATGGTGTGCAATGGGCCCATAACCTGTAAGTCATCACAAATTCTCCTCTTCAAGGAGAACGGTTCTTTGAAGTGCTAGATGTCAAGGTGTAAACTATGTGAGTAGATTTCTGAGTAACTGTGAAGACCTGATGTGTATAGAAAGGAATCTTGTTACCTGTGGGTGTTCTACAAAATAGAACCTATGTTATTCTAATCAGAGCCTTGCCTCTTGCCTATGTATGTATATTGGATGTCTTTACTTGAATAGAATGCAAGTACAAAAAAAGCTTAAACTAATTCACACAGATTGGCTGTTACAAGAAATGTGTCCAGTTTAGTGAGACTATGTGCTATGAAGTTGATAGTTGCGTGTGAGCTTGATTGGAGTGTGGTTAATGGTGCAGGTCTGTATGGAGATGCTCAGGCTGGACTGCAGTATCTGAAGGAACGCAGAGACATTGACAGACATAAGATCATTGTGTTTGGAAGGTCACTGGGTGGTGCTGTAGCAATTCACTTGGCGGCCTCGCTCTCAAACAGGGACAGGTAAGGAACCATTTTCACTGATGCAATGTTCATGATACTACTTAACCTAAATCTGAATTTGGAGTAATGAGGGAGATGTAAACAAATACATGTGTTTTGTTGTTGGTTGTTGTTGTTGTGTAGTATCATGTGCTTGATAGTGGAGAACACTTTCACAGGAATACCCAGTATGGCACAGCTCATGTTCCCAGGGGTCAGTGTAGTCCCTTATTTCTGCTTCAAGAACAAAGTAAGGCACTAGTAGTAGATAAAATGGAGGTAAGTGTTGCTCATCGTCAGTCTAGCTTCAGCTGAACAGTCTGACCTAAGTCAAGCCTTGCTGGTGTGTGTGTGTTTGTGTGGCTACAGTTTCTGAGTAAATTCTTGATCCAGAAAGTAGAGGTTCCAAGTTTGTTTCTGTCGGGCCTGGCAGACCAACTTATTCCGCCATCCATGATGAAGGAACTCTACCAGGTACGTATATCACTCTCAGCTGATTTACATGAAATAAGTAACTCCCAGGAAGTTTGGGTTCATGTCTTCTTACACACACTGTTACTGATAGTCCTCCAGTTTCAATAATCAATTGTTCATAACCATATCCAGCTGCTATGCTGTCATGTACTTTATTTTCAGGCTTGCAATGCAGACTTGAAGCACTTAGAGATTTTCAATGGAGGGACCCATAATGACACATGGACACGCTATGGCTACTATGAGCATGTCAACAAGTTCATAGGCTATGTAAGTAGTGCTGGTCAGGTCAGCTACATTGTGGGTGGGTGTGGCTGACTGTAGAATGGCCTCAATGATTCACCATCTAAATCCTAATTTTGTATCTTGCATACTGTATAGAGGATGTCTTTAGAACAGCTGCAAATTAAGTAATTTGTATTTGTGTGTGAATGAGCTACTGTTAGGACTGTGCTATATGTCTGTCTGGATTATTACATATTTACTGTGTGAGGGAAAGGAGATTATATTACAAGCCCGTGATTATAAATTAGTTTCTACCCTTCTTTTCCTCCTAATTTTATATTTAATGATGCCAGTTTTACAAGCAAAGTATATAATTAGTTAAATTGATCTTTCTTTACAGTTGCTACGGTTACAGAGGACAGATTCTGGCACAGAAACCACCACTTCAACTCCACCATGGCAGAATGGAAATTCTAGAACGTAGTGTATAAATGAGTTATTTTTTTCTTTTCTATTCATGTCTTTGTGGTATCTGAATGCTCTCTGTCAAGTTACTCAGCATCATAATTCTATGTCAGATTGAATAAGTTCAGTCATGTAATTTTTAATGGATGTACATGATCACCTTGTGTAACATTGTCTTGCAAAATCAGTATTGACTACATAGGTTAGGAACAGTTTTTACTTCAAAACAATCCTGTAATACACGAACAAAGCCAATTCACTAATGCTACCTACAGCTAAGAAGTGACCACCTCTCAAGATAATCTCTAGATTGTTAAGTCACACTTGCTGCTGTTTTTCACTTAGCAAAATATCTGGTTTTTATTGATATTCAAATTGTAGCTTGGAGTCCAGATGACTAAAACCAAGGTTCACATAACCACAACCAAGTCATGTTTTAACTCAAATTATAATAAGTGATGAATAATTAAAGATAATTAAATCAGTTAAGTGTGACACCCATCTCAAATACTTTTAAACTCTCCAATTAGAATAATAAATACATCTGTAGAATCTACGAGTATGGCTGGTACACAGGAACAATAAATAGAGACATTGCATTGGCTGGTGCATGACTGGTGACCAAACACCTACCATATGCGCTGGAATCTCCAAAGCGAGAACAAAATTAGAAATGACAACTTTAAAAGCACATGATGTACATGTTTCAAGTCAACAACGGTTCATTTTCGGGTTGATGTGGTGTGTGTGGAACATCTGATGGAGTGGACAGGAGGTGTGGCCAGTAGATATAGCCATACCACCACAAGCCAACCAGAACCGAGAGAATTGCAACCAACAGTAAGTGAGATAGAGGCTTAGACCTACACACACACACACACACACACACACACAAGTTGGAAGACCAGCACATAGAAATATGGTAAAGATCATCACCTGACTATGCTGACCACCTTGAGAATGAAGGCAAGCATAACAAGCAAGAAACTGAGCATAGAAGCAGTTGGAGCTCGCATAAGTCGCTGCCTGACATCTGGTGCATCACTGGAGTCCATGAGCTTCATCACATGTGCATCCACCTTATTAAACTACACACATGTACACATCACATGTGCATCCACCTTATCAAACTACACACATTTACACATCACATGTGCATCCACCTTATCAAACTACACACATGTACACATCACATGTGCATCCACTTTATCAAACTACACACATGACACATCACATGTGCATCCACCTTATCAAACTACACACATGTACACATCACATGTGTATCCACCTTATCAAACTAAACACATGTACACATCACATGTGCATCCACCTTATCAAACTAAACACATGCACACATCACATGTGTATCCACCTTATCAAACTACACACATGACACATCACATGTGCATCCACCTTATCAAACTACACACATGTACACATCACATGTGCATCCACCTTATCAAACTAAACACATGTACACATCACATGTGCATCCACCTTATCAAACTACACACATGTACACATCACATGTGCATCCACCTTATCAAACTACACACATGTACACATCACATGTGCATCCACCTTATCAAACTACACACATGACACATCACATGTGCATCCACCTTATCAAACTACACACATGTACACATCACATGTGCATCCACCTTATCAAACTAAACACATGCACACATCACATGTGTATCCACCTTATCAAACTACACACATGACACATCACATGTGCATCCACCTTATCAAACTACACACATGTACACATCACATGTGCATCCACCTTATCAAACTAAACACATGTACACATCACATGTGCATCCACCTTATCAAACTACACACATGTACACATCACATGTGCATCCACCTTATCAAACTACACACATGTACACATCACATGTGCATCCACCTTATCAAACTACACACATGACACATCACATGTGCATCCACCTTATCAAACTACACACATGTACACATCACATGTGCATCCACCTTATCAAACTACACACATGACACATCACATGTGTGTCTACCTCATCAAACTACACACACAACCAACTGCAATGTAACCATTTACATCCAATCTGTTATTTCTACACATCATCCCCTCAGCAAAGGAAGTTTTGCTGCATGCATTTCATAAGGTTAAAAGACAGACTGCTGTAGTAACGAGTTCATTGTATAGTAACACTTTTACACACACATGTACATACATTCATGCATACATACCTTAGAATTAAAGAGTTCCACAGCTTCCTCCAATTCTTGACTCTTCATAATAGCAGTGGATTCTATCTGACCGAGTTGTGCTTGGAGATTACTCATCTGCAAGTATGATCAACACACCGGCAGCGACATTAAGTTTAGTTACACAAAATGTTAGCACAACAGTACCACACGTACAATATGTGTAGTACTTGCTAGTGGGGTAAAAACTTGCTTCAGCTTTTGAAAAATAATAATAAAATAAACAAACGAGAATCTACGGATGTGAACCAACTTTCAGCCTTTACTGATTAAATTCTGAGCATGCCCCATAAACCGTGCATATAAGAAATCAATGTTATCTCAATTCACTTTCACTTCCTTTACACATTATCTAGCCCCCCCGCTAAATAGAGTACAGTTAGTTTATTGAGGGCGCATGGTTTGAATCGCACAGAAGCTCTTATTGAGCTTTCTGTGAGAGATTGCCACTGCATGTATACAAGTCTTAACATACAATACACACAACTTGAACACAAATAAACAAAGCACTGCTACGTGCTGTGCTGCTAACACACACCTCGTGCTGGTGAAGTTCCGTCACATCATTGAGCTGTCCCTCAAGTCGCTACACAAAACAAAAATGCAGTTCAACAGCATACCTCTGATTATACATGCAATGCAATAACCTTCAACACTCACATCTCCTCTTTCCCTCTCTTGGTCCAGCTTCTCTACTATCAGTCGCATGGACTCCTACACATAGAAACACATGAGTACAATCTATTATTACAGAAGTACCAGCATAAAAAATTACATGTTGAAGTGTATAAGTACAACCAATCAATACAACAATACATCACGTATGCCATTGAACTATTCCGATGTGAAAAAGCAGCTTTCTTGACCCAGACATACCAGTAGAACCTTATTTCTTATTTAACGGTCATTAGGTGTGCATTAAGACTTCACTTGAGAACATGTACTAACAACAGAGTTTTAAGTTGGGTACCACTTACCAAATACTCTCACTTTTTGAAATTCAAGTAAACAGGTCAGCTTAACTTACTTTAAAGGTCACAAAATATGCCGACAAAAAGCAACATGACACACGCATTTCTTTCAATCGGGAACACTTCATGAGGCATTGTGCCTTGAAGAATCCAACAGTTTTGGTAGCAAATAAAGCCTAACAGCACAGGCTTCATTTATGCCAAATACACGAGAATAGATTCACTCTACTATGTATCCCATTTCACAGAAAACATCATTGCTTTTTATAAGGCAGAAATATAACTGCTTCATCATGAACACCTCAGCATCATTTTTACTAATAATTTACAAGCTTGGCAGACTGCATATTTGGTTTCAGCAGGTCAAATAAGTCTAGAAAGTTCTGTCTTTCACTTTTCCCCACAAATGCCTCCAGTGTTATGAATTTTGATAATACTGGCCTGTCTAACAACATTTGAGCAACAGTGTTAGCGAGGGGGTGGGTAAGACAGTGGCCACAGGCATGGCCCATAAGCAGTGAGATTCAGTACAAACGATGAGCACACTGACCCATAATATGAAGAGTACATTTTAGATCAGTTTTATTACTATGAAAATTTTAAACTGTAAAACTAATCACAGCATTGATTATAACTATCTATCCACAAGTTTAAGCTCCATAAGACTCTTCTTACTCAGTGAGTGAACTCGAAAAGTGAAGATACTGAGGACAGTCAACAGAGCAGTAACTTAATATGTAATTTTAATCAATGCTACTAAAACATATAGTACAAGCTACGTTGCTTCATTAACCTACAATATGATTTACATTGAGAATGAACACAGACAGATTACCATGAGCTACATATGTATGTATATGTGAAAAGATAAATAAAAATTAAACACGTTTTTGGAATTAGATTTTAAAATTCCTTTAATTGGTAAGCACACTATAGTTTCTCTCCTCTAGTTTTCTTGATTAAGGACACACTGAAGAGAAGTAGTGAAGTCTGTTAGACTCTCTCTATTTAACTTGTAGGCCACTATGAGCATGCTGCACTCAGCAGTTGAATAAGAATTAAAGCTTGACAAAATGTTCACATGGCTTGAAAATATTTACCTTATGAACATAAGGCCATCAATTCTTTACATTACTAGTCATCAATTCTTTACATTACTAGTCATCAATTCTTTACATTACTGGTCATCAATTCTTTACATTACTGGTCATCAATTCTTTACATTACTAGTCATCAATTCTTTACATTACTAGTCATCAATTCTTTACATTACTAGTCATCAATTCTTTACATTACTAGTCATCAATTCTTTACATTACTAGTCATCAATTCTTTACATTACTAGTCATCAATTCTTTACATTACTAGTCATCAATTCTTTACATTACTAGTCATCAATTCTTTACATTACTAGTCATCAATTCTTTACATTACTAGTCATCAATTCTTTACATTACTAGCCATCAATTCTTTACATTACTAGCCATCAATTCTTTACATTACTAGCCATCAATTCTTTACATTACTAGCCATCAATTCTTTACATTACTAGCCATCAATTCTTTACATTACTAGTCATCAATTCTTTACATTACTAGCCATCAATTCTTTACATTACTAGCCATCAATTCTTTACATTACTAGCCATCAATTCTTTACATTACTAGCCATCAATTCTTTACATTACTAGTCATCAATTCTTTACATTACTAGCCATCAATTCTTTACATTACTAGCCATCAATTCTTTACATTACTAGTCATAAATTCTTTACATTATTGTATGGTCCATATATACACATACCATTGTGTACACCCCTGAATTGAATTGACCATATAAATTTACCTCGTGTTGTGCAATTTTCTCCTTGAGCTGTCTGACGTCTTGCTCACAATTCTCTGTAGTCAATCTTAGAGCATCTTGCTCTGCTCTTAAATCATCCACTAGACTACACACACACACATAAATATTTCATAGCTGTATCGATAGCCACTGATACACTAACATTTCTTCAGGTTCAGCAGCAACTTCTAACAAGGCCTCCTCAGGAGTTGCAACCCTGCACACACACACACACACACACACACACACACACAGGGGACATATGAGTGCAGTCCAGTAATGGCTTTCAATTGTCTCATTGATGGCCATATTAGTACGATGCACATACCACTAGGTAAGATACAACACAAGTATTCTAACATGTGTGGCAAGGTACAACACATGTAATGCCACTCACTTGTATGACAAGTTAAGACACATGTACTATCACTCACTTGTATGACAAGTTAAGACACATGTATTATCACTCACTTGTATGACAAGTTAAGACACATGTACTATCACTCACATGTCATCTTCCTCCAGTAATTGTTCGTCATCTTCATCATCAATCACTGCAACCATTGAAACAAGGACTTGGAATGTGTGTACATGAAAGTATGTATTTGGCGAGCGAGCGTAGCGAGCGAGACACTTACAGGGGTAAAAATGAAAAAATCGGGGATGTTTATTTATTTGTATATATGTTTGGACGTATGTATGTCATTTTGTACTTTGACCCTCGCGTTTTTGTGTTAGTTATTTGTTCGACCCCATCCCAAATTGCACTAAACAGAATCCTCTGGTTTATCGATCAGTACCCGTATCACCCTAGAAATGGAATTGTTTACCGTTTTGAATTCTTTTGCGGGTGCAGTTAATACTTGACAACTTAAGGGACTTCCATTTCTATTCGAGTTAGTGGCGGTGGTAAGTCAATGCGCTCTTTGTCATAGTTATAAGCCGTGCGCACAGTATTTACCTGAAAATACATTGTCCACTAGACTACTGCCAAGGAAGTCTGTGTAGGTGCATGTCCAGCTGTGTCAAAGCATTGTGTGTTACAACCACTACTTAGCTAAAGAATATCACAAAGAAAACTTTTAAATAACGCGTATTGTTTTGTTGTTGTTTTTTCCTTCAATTCAAGCAGTTGCAGAGAGTTGTTACTATGGCACTGAAATCCCTTTACCCTGTATGCTAAATTTAAAAACTGGACCTTATTTTCAGTAGCTTCAGTGTTAGAATTCAATAAAAATAGTATAGTCTTTAGGCTCGCTCGCCATTTGTGCTCAAGCACACCACTAGTATAATAGCTAGTGCTAACATCTGCTAGTGTCATTCTCAATGCCAATATGAACAAACACACACATACACCAAAAACATACATATAAATATGTATGACACACACACACACACACACACACACACCTTCATCTCCAGGAGCTGATACTCGCTTTTTTCTTAACTTGCTACCTGCATAGGTTCTGATTAGCAAAAGGGAAAGAAGTGGATATTTATTCACAAGTGGTACGCTTCTTAACTTACAGTCCCTTAATGAATCCTCTGTTAGTGCTGTAATAACAAACACATTCACACACAGTGCATAATTGAAAACAGGACAATACAGTTGGAGAGCTAAACACAACTTCATGCCTCAGCTGGCTTTGTATGGTTTCTTCCTCATACAACCCCTTCCCTTATTCTATTTCCTTACATTCCCCTAAGGCTGTCCTCTATCCTTCCCTTGAGTTTCGGCCTCCTGGTAACCTCGGCATCCAGTGTGCCACCTTCCTGCAGCTCCTTCAGTTGTGCTTCCAACTTCTCAAGCTTCCTGCGCCGCTGGTCATGGTATTTGGACTTGCCAATGTTTCGATGAAGGAGTTGTCCTAGCCTGTAACACAAACACACAAGTGGTCATTAGTTATGACTAACATAATTTCTTTTGTCATTTTTTGCTCTAGATTAAACCGCACCCTCAAACAAATACATGAGTGAAATAGTGCCCACCCTTGAATAGACTGCACACATGACTAATGTGGTTGATGACCATTGCCAAATAGGTTTGGCTTACTATTATATTATATAAATATAATATAATACTGCTATTAGTTTGAAACAGATGGCCTGTTCAGTTATTTTGATGCCAAACTTGAAGAGGATGATAGACAACCAGTGACTGAAACATAGTAGCTTAACAATAGTTCCTCCTTGACATGTATTACATTGGAGATCGAAATACATCACACACTCTTGAATAGTCTGTTTCAAGGCTCGCAAATAATAATCTATTCAAGTAAGTATGGTGTATCTGTCTGTTTTGTACTAACCGGTTGTTGTGTTTTTCAACAGGCCCATCAATATAATCTTCAGAATCAGCAATCGGAGAATCTTCAGCGTCTGCAGAACGACGTAATTTGTCTATCTTCATCTGTACTTCTTTAATCTGAGACGGTCTTCTCATCTACATAGTCAAGACAGCCAAAACTAAATTTAAATCAGTACATCAACTTAGACCAACTGATAGATTAATACACTGACCGACCGACTGACAGTGACAAACTGACTCACACACACCGCCACACTGAATTCACTGACTGACACACTCACTGCCCAATACACTGACTGATAGACCGCCACTGTTTCACAGACTGATAACACACAAACTCACTGACTGACACACTGCTCCACAGACAGAATGCAACACTGATCCAGTGACAGACAGACTGACTTACTCACCTCATGTACTTCTGGGTCATTGTCTGTTTCATCATCATCCTCCTGCACATATTAGAGTGAGTAAACTGCATAGCAATAGGTTACACTTCATAATAAGGTACTGGTCATGTGACTGACAAATCGATCACTTGTAAGGGTCATGTGATTGTACTACCAACACACATTTTACTCTGGACTACATAGCAACTGTATTGATGTGTGTGGTCAAAATAAATGTCATTAATATAAACAAGAGCGTTGCTTACACGTGTAAGCCTGTCACTTGGCTCACTGTGATGGGACTAACTGACCATCTTGTAGTTAAAATGTCAGTCATCTGGGGATTCATGTTGAGACAACAGATAAAGTAGTACCATAATAACTTAGTTAGTCCATGTGTAATGTGTGTATGTATGTATGTATGTTTGTGTGTAGGCATGTATGTATGTATGTGTGTATGTATGTAAGCATGTACATATGTGAGCATGCATGTGAAGTTTACCTCTCTGAGTATTCCTGGATCAGATGTATAACCATCATCAGAGTGGTACTGCTTGTCCAACCGTCTCTTGGTACTACACACAAGCACACACTTATGTTTACACTGAATCATAGATTGGAGGGTTTTACCCAGGAAACTCTTGTTCATCTTACCGTCTAAAACTGATCTTTTTAGGTGCTTTCTTCAGCATCCTTGCGAACAGTGCTTTATTAGCTTGATGAATACTAACATGTGTCAGTGAGTCCTACACACACGCACACACACACACACACACAGACAGCACATGCTCATAGCCTCATATTCACCACTGCTACTCTGACTTACTTCAGGTACAGGAGCTATTGGATGGTTGAGAGAACTAATGGGCACACCTGGGTGGGTGGGTGTGGTTTTACGCATGTGGAACTTCTTTCTCATGCCCCCTAAACGCCCACATATCAACACATAAATTTTAAAATAATCTAAATCTTGTCAACACCATCATTACATGCATTGGAACTTGTGTAACACGTATGCATGTACATGTTAGAGTCATATGTAACTCATAGGAGAAGGGTGGGTAAATGGGGTGGGGATGGGGAGGGGATAAAGGACATTCAGTTCCAATTTTAGGGATACCTTGTCCAGTAATCGGTTCATTGACCCGTATTGTCACACTAGTAAAGCCCACAATAGCGATAAGTTCCACTTGCACAATATGCGAATATTTAAGCAAGGTGAAGGGACAAATGTCGCGAACACACAAGAGTCAAGTGTGATGGATGTTTTCACACAGGACTAATGGCTACTACAAGTTCAACAGAATTTCATCTAATGTCAGAACCAAGTTGTGCAAACTTTCTAAAATCACAGCTTTTTCAGATGTCCCATACCATTCCCCAAGTTTCAGTTCCCAACTCCGTAAATGTAGAGGTCGCGTGTATAGTTCAATGCTATTCTCCTTACATGAAATCTGTGACTCTGTTTGCCACATGCTGAACTCCTTCCGGAGGTACAGGCATAAAGAGGAGAATCCCAGCTCCTTCTATTCAAATTAAAAAAAAGTAGCCACGCAAAGAGAACCCTCCAGAATAACTACTATTCTTTCAATTCGATCCACACCATGTTTAAAACTAGTGCCCCAACATACAAACAGCTGTATGTATATATATATATACGTATATATATTATATATAATATTATTATATATATATATTATATATAATAATCATTTTTTGCAAGTGATATAATAGATTAATGAAGTCTAGCTCCTGTCATGCCGTGTGTGTGTGCCAAGTATTTCTTGATTGAAGATGAGTCCTCAGGATAGTATCTAACAGTGACTTATTTCTTACTTATGTGACTACTATTCCCAAGTTTTGTGCACTAAGTTGCTGAAAAGCATACTAAACTGGGCTCCGGGGAAGTTGGTGACAAAAACTGTCAGCCACCATTTTCTACTTATTGTGAAATATGTCTCCGGCTACGCCCTTTAATATGCGACCTCCTCATTTAATACCTAAAAATTAACACCACAAGGATTCTTAATGCACATATGCGATCATAAAAACATACCCAATTATGCTGTATTTCACACACACACACACACCACTAGTTGCACTTTATCTTAATTCCTTCCCCTTGCATGTATAACTGATGTGCCAGATATTAAGTGATGATCATTACCAGTTGGAGATGGAACTTGCAGCATGCATGCTCATATTTGACTATTAGTTGGAACACCATAAGATGCATGCAAAGGGGCATTAATCATCTTCAGTTCAAGCTGGTGCTTTAAAATAATCAGTGGCAATCAACTGGCTAATCCACATACCAATCAGGGTTCTATCTAGAAAATTTTCCCGGGCGGGGTGGGGGGGTGGGGGACGGGGAGGGGAATCTCGGACAAGTTCACCACTCTCTCTATACATACCAATGTTACAATGTTGCATGGTTCATGGTGCCTGCTTACTACACAGGCATCCTGGCTCTTCCAGGTGCGCGTGACCCACTAGTAATGTATTAATATTGATATGTTGTATAAGTAAATGTTGTAATTAGAATTTGATTTCAGCGGCATACTACACACAGCATTCAACTATTACCGGGAAAGGGGAAGCTAGGAAGTTTGGGGGAAACACTTCCCCTCCTCTAGATAAATCTCTGGCAATGACAATATACATATGGACTGCAATGTGATGGTAAAATTGCTTTTGTATGAGGTAATAAGTCTGGACTCTCAGCAGTGATGGAAATTTACATACACCATTAAATCACACACATACACAAAAAAGTGCAAAAGTGCAAATTCTCTTGTTACCGCTAGTGGGTCACGCGCACCTGGCAGAGCCAAGATGCCTGTGTAGTAAGCAGGCACCATGAACCATGCAAGCAAAGCTCCTAAAGATGGGTAAAGAACTCGCAGGAGAACAGGCCTTTCCTCACAGCAAGTGGTGTGGGCACCCGAAGTCCCACTTGGACCATTGCTATCTCATGAGAAAAGGCCTTGAATTTGCACCCCAGCATATGCCAGAACACACACACTCACACACAACATTGTCAGCGGTGAACCATTATAGTATGTCCAAGTTGAGTTGGCGCGGTAAAAACAGTTAATAACTTTTGAACGGAAGTAGCTACGCTTCCGGGGTTTGTACCATTCGAAAGCTCGTGCCGAAGCGGTCCAGAAAATTCCCTTTAAAAACTTCAGAGCCCGCGGGAAAGTGCAGTTCCAAAACTCAATAAAGTCTATGGGAATAAATAAAACCACACGAAAGAAATAAAAAAAAGAAGAAAGAATTAAAGAAAGAAAAAGGAAGGAAAGAAGAAAAGAGAAAAGAGGAGAGAGAGAGAGCGAGAGCAGGGTTTCATACAGAGGTAGGGGCGCCCTGGGATTCCCCCACCCCCCCAGAATTTCATGAATAAATTAATAATATTTACTACTTAATGGTATTCTGTGGTTATGATTTATAATGGTATTCTGTGAGTTGTTGTTTGTATATATCTAATAGTTGGTGAAGGTTCACTTCAGTCAATACACATTAGTCTTCCAAGATTGGTGTCAATAATTCTAGACCTGAGACGATGTTTAATTAAATGGGTGTGGTTTCAGCAAAATTGGGTGTGGTCAATCAAACGTGTCCCCCCCTCCCCCCCTTCTTCCTAAACTCTTCCCCCCCCCCAGAAAAAAAATCCTGTATGAAACCCTGGAGAGAGAGAGAAAGAAATCTAATTTTAAACTATTGTAGACATCAAACAGTAGCTGCCTTATGTGCAGTCATAACTACAACTATGGAAATATTACAGATGATGCATCAGAAGACATATGGCACAACTAGACATGCTTGTCAATCCTGGAACTGGTTCCCTAGCAACCTGACCTGTTAACTCGTGCCTAGAGTGCCAGATGAGTACCTTGGACAGGCAGGCTCGTGTTTTGAAACATTGCTGTGACAGTACCGTGTTAATAGCTTCACCCACTGCCAGCTAGCACCTCCAACAGATCACAATGCCCATAGACACACATAACACCCACACACTGCCTGATATTCACTACTTTTTAGTATGGGCAATATAATTATACTGTAACATCCACACACACTTGCATGTGTAGTCCCCAGAGTGTTGGCTAACACAGAGGAAATCAATAGCCAATTAAATAACAAACAACAACAATAACAACTGTTGTTTTTGCCTAATTATATAAAATATTAGTGGATATGGCCCAACAAAACCACACAAGGCTTCAGATATTTTGCCAAGACTTAAAATGAGATGAAGGCTGAGATGTGTTTGTGTGTTATTTATTCATGACTACAGAACAGAGCAATCAGTTGTACTCGCACAATTGAGACAAAGTTGATACAAAACAAGTACTGCAATAACAAACCCTAGCGCAGTTGCGCCACTTACACAGCTGAGCACCACATAGTGTCAATAACATCAATTCTATTAGTTCAATCACAGGTACTCCAACCTTACATCTCCAATAGCCCTCTTTGTAAACAAGGACAGTTAGCTCTAGGAGAATGTGACCGACAAATAACACGGAAACACTTTAAAGGACCAGCATAAAAGAGACAACAAATGAAACAGCTGTTGAACTTCGCACCACAACCGGTTGAGTGAATTCAATGTAAGTGGATACTCAACAAGAATTGAGAGAAGCTCAAGTTCCCACGCAGCAAATGCCTCAAGTTAGCAGAATTAACAGTTACCCCTCGTTATCTTTCCTTTATTAGTTCTAAATAGTAGCAGATGAAATCTCTCTACACATTTCGCACCCTCATCTCTACCAGCATCAGTGTTCCCACGTGAATCATAAGTTTGTCATCACCATCAGCTACACACAGAGAAGACATGCCATAAAGGCATTGTCACCTTCCCACATTGCACGTGCACTAATCAGCATTCCCACACCCTATGGCAGAAGACAAATCAATGCCTTGAGGCAAGTGCAAAAAAGTCTGTATGCCCATTAATGACCCCTAGGCTTGGGACTGGGACCCAGTTTTACTGGACTGAAAACTTTCTCACAATGTGAAAGAAATTTAGCACTCTGTTAGTGTACAGGTAAACACCTACACTTGCAGACTTTCATGTTCTCATGCACACGGCCACATGCACATGTGGATACAATACGGCAGGATACATGTACATGTATTCCCTCAATATTTACAACTAGTCTTTTGTCAAACAGGATGGAGTGTAATTTGATGACCATAAACCTCCGCACTATAGTGATACCAGTCCAGGTTTCACAGTACTACAGACTTGAGACAATTACAGAGAAAAATAAACCACATACCTCAGCACTGCCCAGCTAACATCACTCCTAGTATAATTCGTGATAAACCCAGCCACTTTTGTGTCTTGCGGGTGCTGGGACATCGCCCACGCAAATATTCACAATAATTGGATTTTGGTTGCTAGGGATTACTAACTTTTTTCTTGGTGTTTGTAGAGCTCCAACTAATGGTGGATCCTAAAGAGTACTGCTAATGGACTAACTAAATAAAAAGAATGGGCCTTGGGAGCCTGTTTCGTTCAAGTTACGAGCTCCTCAGCCTCAAGTATATAATCCACAACTCCTCCGCGGGTGCTGTCGCTGACGAGCCCATTCTTCGTCTACTGCTACATTTGTTGGTTGTCTTCAAAACCTTCGTTGTACTTTTTATCAATTCTGCTTTGTTTTGTCTAGTTGATTGTGCTTTAAGCCAACATAACACTATTCCTAGCATAGCTTGCTATACACCTAGCCCTATTCAGGCCAGACTAGCACAGTATACACAGGTCAGTATGTTATACCTAAGTCAGTACAATCTACTAAGGTGTACTTGGGCCAATATACGTAGCACACTCATACCAGATACTCAGGCTGATATGGTATACTCAGGTTAGTGTGTGTGTGTGTGTGTGTGTGTGGTACTGTTACTCAGTATGGAATGAACACCCAGACATATCCAAACCAGGCCAGCAGAGCGTAACCGACCATGAGCAGCTCAGATAGCATAAACTCCACCTAGAGCACCTCTTAGACAGCCCAACTCAAACAGAAAGGCACCTTCTTCCCATATAATAATAATAATAATAATAACAATTATAATAATAATAACATGCTCAGCTAGTGCCAATCCAGCCAGCATGACCTTCCTCTCCTTCTCCCCTACCCAGATTCAGCTCAGAGCAAAGAGTGTGCACATATATACGTACCTTTTCCTTTGCTACTAGAAGGCCGACTGCCAAGATGGGGGGAGTTGGGTGTGGATGTGGGTGTGGTCATGAGGCTAGAGAGTTGTGGAGGAGAAAGGCTGACTTCAGGAATGGAGTCAGGGATGGAATGGAATGAGGCAGTGGTCATAACGGACGTGTCGGAGTGAACTCTAGAAATGTTGCCAGGGACAGGCATGGAGTTCTGTTGATCTGGAGAGTAGGCCATGACTCTATAATCCAAGTCCACCTGGTTTTTAGACAAAATAGCATAAAACTGAGATGTATATACCCCTCACTTTGTTAGAGCTAGTAGTAAATGTTAGGGTCATGCAAATGCTACATGGGAAGCCAGCTGACTGCAGAGATGATATTTACCTCTATACACGTAAGGCATACAAATACTCATGATTACATTAACCTTCTTTAACAATATAGTAGCAGCTGCATGGTCTACTGAGACTGTAATCAAACACTAAGTAATAGCTTCACCCAATACAAGCAGTCGTGTCAAAGAAACAAGAAAAAAAAACAGAACAACAAACGAAAAAGGTTTACTTTAAGTAAATGCCTAGCTATTAAATATTAACTGCAATAATAATATTATTTTCCTAAGACCACTTAAAAAAGGGGAAATAAGCAAACAAGTGAACTATTTTGGATACTCACGGTAACAATAGATCTCTAACTTTAACACAACACAAAAGCTTACGAGTATTCCAAAGTGTAGAACTCAGACACTCGCAGATAACAACTGGAGGACTAAGAATCACGCTTCTCTCTTCTCGTTTGAGTTTAGCACAACAAAGAAAGTAAAGAAGTGATAAATTAAAACCCTCTCATATTTGCTTCCAGACCACTCCCCAGCAGCAATAACTCCACCCACTAAACTTTAATCACGCCCACGTACAGGAAGAATAAGGAGGTGTGTCGAATTGAGGTTGTAATTATTGCGACCCTCACCAGAAAACACCTGATTTGTCGTTGCTAATTTTGTTGACTTATCTGAAGGAGGAGAACCTTTTTCCTCTGTCAGGCGGTCACAAGAGAGGAAGCCTCTAGCATCATGACTTACTACCTGGGTAAAGTAGGCAGAGCTGGAGCCAGGCTCATGTCCTCATGCAAGGACCTGTACAACGACGTGAACGCAGCGTATTTTACCGGAGCTACGGACGTCATTGTCATAAAACAAAAGGATGGGACTCTTAAGTCTACACCATTTCACGTTCGCTTTGGAAAGCTGGGCGTTTTAAGAACAGGAGACCTAAAAGAAGTGCGTTCAATGTCATTTCACAATGAAGTGCAATAAATTTGAATTATTGTAAATGCCAGGACCATAGAAACATGTGCCTACAATAACAGTATAGTAATATCAAGTTACTCTAATAATCCACAGTGTGTATACTTTGAGTGAGTTCAGCTGCATGCAATTACCTGCTTAGTTGTTGAAACAATTTGTGTACTTCCTGTATAGAATTTTGTAAAAGTGATAATTGTGCTGTGCAGCAGCAACAGTACTGCGATCTGGCTAAACAATCAATCAATAATATTTCTATAATTAGTTTGTCATTGTCTAAAAATAGAAGTATCAATTGAGGCTGTCTAGTATTTCTGATAGGGTGGTTCAAATTTTGGCTGAGATATAGTGATGTGTGTGTGTGTGTGGCAGGTGGAGATTGAAGTGAATGGGAAGCACATGGACTTGACCATGAACATTGATGAAACAGGGAAGGTATTCTTCCGGCGCAGTAAACCTCCAGAGGTAAGTATGGTGAATGAACGATGATGGAGCTTCGATCTTTCTCTTTCACACACTCACTTGCTTCATGAATGGGTATTACGCAACATACAGTTAGCAAGGGAGGAAAGAGTTTGGTACAGAGGTGGACAGAATGGCTACACAATAGTATTGTACCAGTATTCAATACTAGGATAGCTTGTGCTGTACTAGTAAGGGTTGTATGAAGTCCGCTTTGTTTGTTTGTCGAATGCTTGCAATTAATACTTTCAGTTCCAGATTCTCTGGTGTGAAGAGGATAGAAGCAGGAAGTTCTAGTGAAATTATAAGGACTGGGAGATGTCACTGTGGTGGCACCAGATAGCATTTAGAATCTAATCACTTTAGTTTGGTCATGCTATACAGGGTGTGGATTGGTGAGGGTGTGAGGTGTGCAGTGGTGAGGGTGCGAGGCGTGCAATGGTGTGGCTGTGAGGTGTGCAGTAGTGAGGGTGTGAGGTGTGCAGTGGTGTGGCTGTGAGGTGTGCAGTGGTGAGGGTGTGAGGTGTGCAGTGGTGAGGGTGTGAGGTATGCAGTGGTGAGGTGTGGTGTGGCTGTGAGGTGTGCAGTGGTGAGGGAGGTGTGTAGTGATGAAGGTGTGAGGCAAAGTATATAATTTGTATTTAATTAATGTTGTAGGATAGTGTAAGTTCTGACTCAGACAGAGAGCAGGTTACCATAGAGATGGAAGGTGAACCACCCAAGGTAGAGCCGTTCAGATACATTCACGGAACAGAGTCTATGCCGAGTATGAGTCAGCAGAATGATCAGCTCTCTGGCACTAAAGTGGACCATGACACATTGGGAAGTTCCGAGTACTCATTGAAACCTTCCAGCTTGCTGCCTCATTCCAGTGATCCGGTTATCCCAATACTAGATTCCTCTTCTGTGGAACAAAGATTGCCATCTACTCCTCCCATTGTGGTGTGTTTACATGTGGCTAAGGGACAGACTACCATATTCAGTTGGCTGAGAAAGCTAGCACATAGCCAGATCTATGTTGTATTAATAAGGTTGTGATGATGTGCAAAATAGCCTAAATGGGTTAAAAATGTGTCTGAGGGGAAGGGGGGAGGAAACATTTCTGCTTTCTATTGTTTTATGGTGAATTTGGTCCCCTTTTAGCAGCACAATTATTATCAACTAAATAAATGGCCAGAGGTGTTAGCCATCACACCTAGAAGAGCCACCTCAAGTGGCTTCTGTCCCACTCCTATTTGCTATTGTTGTTGACATTGTTGCTGAGTTGGTTTCGAGGTAGCTTGAACAGCTTGGCACATCCCCCCCCCCCCCTCCTTTATTATCAACTAAATAAATGGCCAGAGGTGTTAGTTGTGGTTTATTGAATTCATTATTTTTTACGCACAGTGAATGGGTGGTGTGGTGTTTTTTTTTTATTGAATTCAGAACTTCTTTACTGAGTGAATGGGTGGTGTGGTGTGTTGTTGTTCCCAGATATCTGCATCAGTACCATCTTCCCTGAGAAGTGAAGGTGTGTATAGTTCCAGCATGCCAGACAGGTTAGAGGTCATGTCGGACAGTGCCGTAGAAACAAGAAGGTGAGGTTAAAGTGCAAAAACAATCATGACTAGTTGATAATCCCTCCAGAGTAGCTTGTTGCGTTAATTTATTAGTACATGTTAAATTCCAGCTGTCCTTGTAATTGCTTCTGGTAAACTATTTAAATAATGCATTCTTTTCTCTCTACCTGTAAAAGAAGATGCACTGTGTGGTGTACAGTTGAAATTTTCTGGCCTCGGCTTGTGTTGTATATAATATATATTGGGTTTTAACTTAAACAGAGAACACCTGCTATTATTAAAGATTGTGCATATATCTGGACATTGTACACTATACATACTTGGGATGGGTTGTATATGGCATGCACAACAGGCACCGTGCCACTGAGAGTGGGCTGAGTTATGTGCCATCATATGGAATTTGCTGTTAGGAGTTATGGAGTAGGAATAAGAGCAGACAAAAGGATTTGTGCTCGTGAATTTCTAATTGGAATGCTAACTATTGAGCGTCTAGCTGCCTGAAAATTTTTTATAGTGCGAGGTTCAGAAGCTCATAATCTTTTAAATTGAATAAGCAGTGTACTCTGTCTAAACCCCATGCAGCTCTGAGACTGTTGGAAATTTAGCTTCATTACATAAGAACCTTTGATAGCGGTGCGGACCAATACATTTTTTTTTTTTTTTTTTTGCACAAATTTTAGCTCTTCTTTGTGCAGACCAATACACTTTTTCTTTTTTGCATCAAATCCAGTGGTTGGTTAAGGTTATATTGTGTTATTATATTGACAAAAAATTGTGCACATATAAATATTACCAGTTGTTGCATACTTGCCAATTGCACACACTCGTGCTAATGTTTCATGTCATGACCCTCACTATACCATCTGTTATATGGTACATGCCACATATTAGGGGCGTGGAAATGGAAGATGAGGATGACAGAGACCTTCAGCTGGCAGCTCTAAGTGATACAGAAATAGAACTACAGGACCACAGGAACTCGAGTACCTTCTGGGGCCAGTCATCCAACTCCATCAAGGCCTCTGTGGTGAGATACATACATGCATGCACTGATATCCTGCACTTGTATTACAGTAAGTAATACGTTGGAATTTCTTGGTTAAAACGTGTTTGTGGCAAACGCACTTTTCAATAGAACTTTCAATGGAACATCGTTAAAATATCCAAAACTAGTTAGTAACTGTACCCTGGTTTGGTTAGTCTGGCTGTCTATCTGTCACAGTCTGATTTTGGAGTTTACTGACAATTAACTGTTGATTTACGTATGAACTAACTCAGAACGATGATTTAGGACCTTTTATTGTGCTACTTTTTTTTACTTTCAGGCTAATTTTAGAGAAAACACTCTGCGTAGGTACTAGCTTTTGTGAATATGTTCCCTTTCGTCAGGTCATAGCCACGTGAGCTAATAGTTTCTTGCAATATGCAATCATTTTTCTTGATGCTGAGAAGTTAACTGAGTGCTTGAATTGCAGTTCCACGTTGAGAATACCGGGGAGTGCTTCTTGCATGTTTAGGTTCTCTTATGAAGACAGCATTTACATCTACCATTTTATTGCATAGCTGTGTTGATACCTGATTGGTCTAAGAAATTATTTAATAGCTAGCTAGTTTATTGTAGTGCTGAGGGTTCACACCTTTTGTTGACTAGTACCCTTGTTGGTCTGGTACCCTTGTGGGTCCTGTACCCTTGTTGGTCCAGTACCCTGGTTGGTCCAGTACCCTGGTGATCCTGTACCCTGGTGGTCCTGTACCCTGGTGGTCCTGTACCCTGGTGGTCCTGTACCCTGGTTGGTCCAGTACCCTTGTTGGTCCAGTGGTTGGTCCAGTATCCTTGTTGGTCCAGTACCCTTGTTGGTCCTGTACCCTGGTGGTCCAGTACCCTTGTTGGTCCAGTACCCTGGTTGGTCCAGTACCCTGGTTGGTCCAGTACCCTGGTTGGTCCAGTACCCTGGTGGTCCTGTACCCTGGTGGTCCTGTACCCTGGTGGTCCTGTACCCTGGTGGTCCTGTACCCTGGTTGGTCCTGTACCCTGGTGGTCCAGTGGTTGGTCCAGTACCCTTGTTGGTCCAGTACCCTGGTTGGTCCAGTACCCTGGTTGGTCCAGTACCCTGGTTGGTGCAGTACCCTGGTGGTCCTGTACCCTGGTGGTCCTGTACCCTGGTGGTCCTGTACCCTGGTTGGTCCTGTACCCTGGTGGTCCAGTGGTTGGTCCTGTACCCTGGTGGTCCAGTACCCTTGATGGTCCTGTACCCTTGTTGGTCCAGTGGTTGGTCCTGTACCCTGGTGGTCCAGTACCCTTGTTGGTCCAGTACCCTTGTTGGTCCTGTACCCTGGTGGTCCAGTACCCTGGTGGTCCTGTACCCTGGTTGGGCCCGTAACCCTGGTGGTCCTGTACCCTGGTGGTCCGGTACCCTGGTGTTCCTGTACCCTTGTTGGTCCGTGGTTGGTCTGTACCCTGGTGGTCCAGTCCCTTGTTGGTCGCCGTAACCCTTGTTGGCCTGTACCCTGGTGGTCCAGTACCCTGTTTTCCTGTACCCTGGTTGGTCCTGTACCCTGGTGGTCCAGTGGTTGGTCCAGTCCCCCGGTTGGTCCAGTACCCTGGTTGGTCCTGTACCCGGTGGTCCGTACCCTGGTGGGTCCAGTACCCTGTTGGTCCAGTACCCTGGTGTCCTGTACCCTGTGGCCCGTACCCTGTTGGGTCCCGTCCCTGTGGTCCTGTAGCCCTGGTGGTCCGGGACCTGGTGGTCCGTAACCCTGGTTTGGTCCTGTACCTGTGGTCCATTGGTTGGTCGGTACCCTGGTGGTCCAGTACCCTTGATGTCCAGTACCCTGATTGGGTCCCTTTACCCTTGTTGGGTCCGTGGTTGGTCCTGTACCCTGGTGGTCCAGTACCCTTTTGTCCAGTACCCTGGTTGTCCTGTACCCTGGTGGTCCTGTAACCTGGTGGTCCTGTCCCTGATTGGTATCTTAATTACATATTGCATATACTGGAATGGAAATGCCATTGTAGATGCTGTACTTAGATTGTGTGTGTCCAAACCCAATTGTATCTGCAACATCTTGTAGTATTGTTTGTAAGTGTTTAGTACGAGAAGGTGTACAATACTTGCCACAGATGTTGATGGATAATTAAATGAACTCTCCCACTCTGGAAATACCTGGAAAAGTCTAGAGGTGTAACATACTTGAACCAGATTTGATGGATAATTAATGACTCTCCACACTTAAACTGGGAAAATTGCCTTTCTCCCCTGCTCATTATCCCTCTTGGGAAGAAGAAATGTTTTACCAAAATGAATTGAGCTATTGTCCTAGATTTTTCTTACGTACCTCTTCACTCCAGTAGTTCTGATGACGACTCATTTGCTCACTCATTCACTTTACCCACTAGTCCACTGTATTTATCATTACATGCATATAGTTACAGTGTATGGTATGTATATAGGTGATTGTGTACTTCTGTTTGAACCAGGCACTGTACAGTTATCATCCAGGGATTAGTTACCAATCAAATTGCAGATACCAAACATGGTACACTGTCAACCAGAGTACCGTATTGTCCTAGATTTTTCTTACGTACCTCTTCACTCCAGTAGTTCTGATGACGACTCATTTGCTCACTCATTCACTTTACCCACTAGTCCACTGTATTTATCATTACATGCATATAGTTACAGTGTATGGTATGTATATAGGTGATTGTGTACTTCTGTTTGAACCAGGCACTGTACAGTTACCATCCAGGGATTAGTTACCAATCAAATTGCAGATACCAAACATGGTACACTGTCAACCAGAGTACCGTACCAACTAGAGTACAGGTGCCAGCCAAGGCATAGTATTGACATACATCATGTACTCACAAGTGTTGTGGTATTTAAACAGTGTATAGAAGTGTGCATGTGTGTGTGTGTGTGTGTGTGTGCACGCGCATTGTTTTAATGGTGTCCTTTGTGTGTTTTAGGGAGAAGTGACCTCATCATCAACACACACTGATGCGTGTGAGGAAGAAAGGCCTCACAAGAAAAGTAAGGAAGTATCTCATTGTCTTCTTTATGTGAGTGAGCACGCTGTGCCATTGTGTTGCTAGGGTCATCATCAGAGAGCGTAGATCGTCCAGGATTCTGGGGTGCTCTGACGGGCATGCTCAAGATGAGGCAATACAGGAGGATCGTGTCACAGGAAGATGGTATCTATCTGGACGACATCGACACAGAGACCATGGACCTGGATGAACTCTCCAAGTTCTTTCCCAACATGTAAGACAATGGCAGCAACTGAGTCACACTTGTCACTGGGATTCCTCCGTGTGTTTACTCGTCTCGTTAGTGCTGTGTTGTTTGTTTACTCATGTATGTATTAGTGTTGTGTTGTTTGTTTGCTCATGTATGTATTAGTGTTGTGTTGTTTGTTTGCTCATGTATGTATTAGTGTTGTGTTGTTTGTTTGCTCATGTATGTATTAGTGTTGTGTTGTTTGTTTGCTCATGTATGTATTAGTGTTGTGTTGTTTGTTTACTCATGTATGTATTAGTGTTGTGTTGTTTGTTTACTCATGTATGTATTAGTGTTGTTTGTTTACTCATGTATGTATTTGTGTTGTTTATGTATGTTATTTTGTTTTTATGAGGTTATTGTTTTTGTGTCTTGTGTATGTGTCTAGTGTTCCTCCATCGGAGGGTCCCTCTCATGTAGAGGTACCCAACACAGGAGGTGCGGATGTGGGCAGAGGACATGTAGCGTACAGTTCTGGAGTGGGGAGTTCCCCTGCCCAGTCTCTCTCTCCCTCAGCCTCCATTACTGACCTGCACCAACCCACACAACACAGCCAGTTCAAACACCTTGTGTAAGTTATACTCATACACTCACTCACACTCACTCACTCACTCACACTCACTCACACACACTCACACACACACTCACACACACTCACTCACTCACACTCACTCACACTCACTCACTCACTCACACTCACTCACACACACTCACTCACACACACTCACTCACTCACACTCACTCACACTCACTCACACACACTCACACACACACACACTCACACACACACTCACACACACTCACTCACTCACACACACTCACTCACACACACTCACTCACACTGGTCCTTCAAGATGCAAGGTAGCCAGTCTAGTGAATTATTTTCAATCCCAGGAGAAACTTCTTAGATCCAATCAGCAATAAAGAATATGCATAGGAAAATGAGACATATTATAGGATCAGAACAAGCTACGTACTGTACATTTCAATAATAATAATAATAATAATAACTAGCAAGTACCCTGCCACACAGTGGCGCTTGACATATTGCAAAGTAAGAATGCAGTAACATAAGTTACTTTTATTCATTATAACATTCTCTACAGTTGGTTAAGGCTACATCAGTTTCACTCTCCTACCCTATTATATCATTAACACAGTTGGTTGGTTAAGGTTACACCAGTTTCACTCTCCTACTCTATTATAATATCATTAACACAGTTGGTTGGTTAAGGTTACACCAGTTTCACTCTCCTACTCTATTATATCATTAACACAGTTAGTTGGTTAAGGTTACACCAGTTTCACTCTCCTACTCTATTATATCATTAACACAGTTAGTTGGTTAAGGTTACACCAGTTTCACTCTCCTACTCTATTATATCATTAACACAGTTGGTTGGTTAAGGCTACACCAGTTTCACTCTCCTACTCTATTATATCATTAACACAGTTGGTTGGTTAAGGTTACACCAGTTTCACTCTCCTACTCTATTATATCATTAACACAGTTGGTTGGTTAAGGTTACACCAGTTTCACTCTCCTACTCTATTATAATATCATTAACACAGTTGGTTGGTTAAGGTTAAACCAGTTTCACTCTCCTACTCTATTATATCATTAACACAGTTAGTTGGTTAAGGTTACACCAGTTTCACTCTCCTACTCTATTATATCATTAACACAGTTGGTTGGTTAAGGTTACACCAGTTTCACTCTCCTACTCTATTATATCATTAACACAGTTGGTTGGTTAAGGCTACACCAGTTTCACTCTCCTACTCTATTATATCATTAACACAGTTGGTTGGTTAAGGTTACACCAGTTTCACTCTCCTACTCTATTATATCATTAACACAGTTGGTTGGTTAAGGTTACACCAGTTTCACTCTCCTACTCTATTATATCATTAACACAGTTGGTTGGTTAAGGTTACACCAGTTTCACTCTCCTACTCTATTATATCATTAACACAGTTAGTTGGTTAAGGTTACACCAGTTTCACTCTCTTACTCTATTGTATCATTAACACAGTTGGTTGGTTAAGGTTACACCAGTTTCACTCTCCTACTCTATTTTTTCCTGAACTATCTCATTTCTGTATCTACCACGTTTCTTTTTTTCATCTCTTCCTTCTTGAGCCAAGGAGTCCTTCTCCTATGTCTACCTCTCCTGCTTCTGAATCTCTCTGTCCTATCATGATTGTGGACTTAGGCTTTGTGAAACTTTTAACTTCAGCTTTTCTACTTTCACCTTTCTTTTTGAAACTTACGCTGCCTTTAATTGACGATTGAATTCCACCTGCTTTTTAGTACAGTATTAATCGTTCCCTTTTTGCCTTTTCTTTCATACTTTCTCCTTTTTACTACACCGCCTGTCCTCGTCGATTTCACCGGCTAATTAAACGCTTTTTGCCTTCTCTTTCGCACCTTAGCCTTCCTTTCTGAAACCTACACCGCCTATCCCCGTCTGTTCCACCCGCTTTTTAGTTACAATTACGATAATCACTTTCTACTGATCGTGACGACACTCTATCCACTCTCCTGTTTCTCGGCCACTCTCTCGTCTTCTTCTGTTTATCGTTGTACCTGGTTAGGTTACAAACTAATTTGCCTACCAGTAGTCTAGCGTAGCCAAACCCTTCACTTCTTTACAACTCGTTCTTGGTTTACTCGGTAATTCAGCGCTAGTTTATGAAAGCTGCTCTCCTGTTTCTGCGCCACTCCCGCCTACTGTCCGGTTTTTTTTTTGTGGCAGGTTTGGTTGCTAACTGGTTCACCCTGCGCTCTAGGCTTACCCAGTAATTCAGTGCGAGTTCACAAGCATTGTGCGTCTGCGTGGTCTATCTCATTAACTCATAAATTATTCATGAATAGGTACGTCGTCGTCGGTCACGGGTATTATTATATAGATAATAATAATAAAAGAAAAAAGGAATTCTAATCTCACTTTTTGTTGGGTTTTGTTGTTGTTATTTTATGTTGTTTATTTATGTCTGTTGTTAGAGATACTCTGAGTGGATTGTCCTTCTCACTATGTGGCGGCTTGTCTCTGGGCATTGTCACAGAAGGTATGTGTGTGTGTGTGTGAACAACCTACCCATCCCTAGTGTGAATTGCCCTTAATTAGTGTTAATGGTTTATTTTGTTGCTCTTTTTCCTATCCCTTACTCATTGGGGGGGGGGGGGGGGGGGGGGGGGGGGGGAGGAGGATTACTCGAGGGGAGTGTACGTGTCCTATACCTTACAAGTTTAGGTATCGAGTCATATTGTTCATCTGACTTAATTGGACCGGTCACATCTGGAAGCTTCTACCAGATGGATTGGTGTGGGTGGGGCAATGTGCATATGGCCTCAGATTTATCTCTTCTTTCACCGTCCTCCTTTTTTTTTTGCTATGGCTTTGTCAATGCAGCTTATACAGCGCTTGCACTTAAACATTGCAAGTATCTTGGTCCTTGTTTCATTAACTTTCATCTAACAATTAACTGTGGTATTTATTGCTTAACAAGACACACTTAGTAAGGATCATACCACTAAGAATTCCCATGGGTTGTCTGGAATGCATGGCTACTGCTTATTATGGTCTTCTAGAAGAACTACTACTTCTTGTATTTTCACCATTTTCCCCACCATACCTTTCACTTCATTAACACATACGTATCCTTCTCTATTTGATTCCAGACATCTTCCAGAGCTCTGTGGTGCCTTTCCCTGACTTCTGTGCGGACCCCCTGTCCATCTTGTCTCATCCCGACCTGGTAGTGATGGTGGACGGGAAGTACTACAGCTGGCAAGTGGCCGCTCCTCTCATCATGTCCGCCGTGGTCTACCTGCAGGTCCTGCCTCAGAGGACAAAGGACAAAATCATCAAAGAAGCCGAGCCTAAAAAGGTATGTTTAGAGAATGCAGCTGCACAGGCTAATAATAACCACACCCACAATGTAGACTGTGTGTCTTTGTGATAGTAACAAGTGGTTGCATGAAAGAATGTGCACTTGAGAGTGTTAATGTGTTTGTTTATTTGTTGTTATTGCAGAGCCGACAGTCTTTCTGGAATTTCTGGGGGCGTGGTCAGAAGGATGACATGGATATGGAGCGAGCCAAGTCAGAAGGTGCGTCTCCCTCTAGCTCTCCGCGCAAGTGGAAGGAGGTGGAGTCAGAGCGGAGCAGGAAGAGCAGTGAGAATGGTTCTAATGACAGAGATGAGTTGGGTAGCTCCTCAGGTGTCAAACTGGACGATATCAAGTATGACGACCTCGGTCTAATGCCACTGCGGCAGAGTAATGGGGAAGGTGTGGTCTTCAGTGATGAGGAAGGAGGTGTGGTCAGAAACGTGGTGAGACCAAGGCAACGATCGCTGAAGAGGAAGGTTTCCTTTACTAATAGTCTCACTTCTGAGCAGTTGGTAAGGGTTGCTAGATGAACATACAATAGTACAGTTTGAAATACACTCTGTATCAATAAGTCTTAGCAAGCAGAATGATATATACTTAACTATGGTGGCATGGCTTTTTTTTTTTTTTTTTTTTTTGGCACAACAGTTGTCCAGGTGTTTGGTAAAGGGTCTTGTCATGTAGCTGATTCACTATTTTGTGTGTTGCAGGAGAGTTTGTGTCTAAAGCCAGGCCCTAACAAAGTCCAGTTCTCCATCACCACCAAGTATCAGGTATGGCACACATACATACAAACATCAGCTAACCTACTTCATTGTTTCTCACTTCCTTCTCAACACATGCACACACACGCACACATGTACACGTGCACACACACAAACACAGGGCACAGCTAAAGCATCGTGTACAGTATACTTGTGGCACTATCATGACAAGATAGTAGTGTCTGACATTGATGGAACTATTACCAGGTGAGGGGGATTGGAATGAGACAGGTGAGAGGGATTGGAATGAGACAGGTGAGAGGGATTGGAATGAGACAGGTGAGAGGGATTGGAATGAGACAGGTGAGAGGGATTGGAATGAGACAGGTGAGAGGGATTGGAATGAGACAGGTGAGAGGGATTGAATGAGACAGGTGAGATGGAATGAGACAGGTTTGGAATGAGACAGGTGAGAGGGAGGGAATGAGACAGGTGAGAGGGATTGGAATGAGACAGGTGAGAGGGATTGGAATGAGACAGGTGAGAGGGATTGGAATGAGACAGGTGAGAGGGATTGGAATGAGACAGGTGAGAGGGATTGGAATGAGACAGGTGAGAGGGATTGGAATGAGACAGGTGAGAGGGATTGGAATGAGACAGGTGAGAGGGATTGGAGTGAGACAGGTGAGAGGGATTGGAATGAGACAGGTGAGAGGGATTGGTGACAGGTGAAAGGGATTGGAATGAGACAGGTGAGAGGGATTGGAATGAGACAGGTGAGAGGGATTGGAATGAGACAGGTGAGAGGGATTGGAGTGAGACAGGTGAGAGGGATTGGAATGAGACAGGTGAGAGGGATTGGAATGAGACGGGTGAGAGGGATTTGAATGAGACAGGTGAGAGGGATTGGAGTGAGACAGGTGAGAGGGATTGGAGTGAGACAGGTGAGAGGGATTGGAATGAGACAGGTGAGAGGGATTGGAATGAGACAGGTGAGAGGGATTGGAGTGAGACAGGTGAGAGGGATTGGAATGAGACAGGTTGTAGTGAGACAAGGTGAGAGGGATTTGGAAATGAGACAGGGTGAGATGGTATTTGGAATGAGACCGGTGAGAGGGATTGGAAATGAGACAGTGAGATGGATGGAGTGAGACAATGTGAATGGATTTTGGAATGAACGTTTAACAGGATTGGAATGAGACAGTAAAGGGCATTGGAATGAGACAGGTGATAGGATTGGAATGGAGAACATTGAAGGATTGGAATGAGACAGGTGAGAGGGGTTGGAATGAGACAGGTGAGAGGGATTGGAATGAGACAGGTGAGAGGGATTGGAATGAGACAGGTGAGAGGGATTTGAATGAGACAGGTGAGAGGGATTGGAATGAGACAGGTGAGAGGGGGTGGAATGAGACAGGTGAGAGGGATTGGAATGAGACAGGTGAGAGGGATTGGAATGAGACAGGTGAGAGGGATTGGAGTGAGACAGGTGAGAGGGATTTGAATGAGACAGGTGAGAGGGATTTGAATGAGACAGGTGAGAGGGATTGGAGTGAGACAGGTGAGAGGGATTTGAATGAGACAGGTGAGAGGGATTGGAGTGAGACAGGTGAGAGGGATTGGAATGAGACAGGTGAAAGGGATTGGAATGAGACAGGTGAGAGGGATTGGAATGAGAGGGGCTGGAATGAGACGGGTGAGAGGGATTGGAATGAGACAGGTGAAAGGGATTGGAATGAGACAGGTGAGAGGGATTGGAATGAGACAGGTGAGAG
>WLWD01006194.1_pt1 | contig 100102 bp, 55 predicted proteins | sample 6712731 | NCBI WGS metagenome assembly WLWD01 (sample SAMN12718690, study PRJNA576275) | sponge metagenome | isolation source: marine sponge | host: Mycale hentscheli | place: New Zealand: South Island, Marlborough, Capsize Point | collected 2014-11-01
TACAAAATCACTCTCTTACCTGATTAATGGTAACTTTTGCCATTCTGATAATCTCAACCACCAGTAACTCTTGAACAAGCTCACAGCTACGGTAAAAAATAAACCAGTGTTATTATTTTGTAATTTTAGCTCCGTATCCCCCTAAAACGGCGAAGTTTTGAAATTAAGTCTGGAAAAGGGTCTTCAATGCCATAGTAACCGGTCGAATCAACTTTTTGTTTCTTGAAAAGCAAGCGTTTTCGCAGAAATTTTCTCACACTTTGGAGCTTAAAGTAAGGCTTGCTTAATCCTGCAGTTTCAGAATAAACTGGGGTCAAGCCTAAAAAGCCGTGTTTTTTGGAGAAAAAAGTTACCCGCGCGCGCGTTTAATTACATACGTACGTCCAAACATATATACAAATAAACTAGTGATGTGCTTGAGCACAAATGGCGAGCGAGCCTAAAGACTATACTATTTTTATATTTGACTTCTAACACTGAAGCTACTGAAAATAAGGTCCAGTTTTTTTTAATTTAGCATACAGGGTAAAGGGATTTCAGTGCCATAGTAACAACTCTCTGCAACTGCTTGGAAGGAAAAAACAACATCTAACTGTAGTGCACAGTGTAACCCTTTCCATTCTCAGTTAGCATCAGAGAATCTAAAGTCTCTGATCCCAGATTAAACTAACAGAATTACCTGAATAAACTTCGAAAGCAGTGGCAAAGAAGCGCAGCTTGACAAAGACTTCACCATTGTTTTAAGAAGAGAGTAGCTATATAAACGTTTTGGTTGAAACAAAGTTGCGTAAGGCAGTGCAGCAGGATGATTCTCCGCGCTCGTTAATTGAAAATACTGGAACTGTGAACGCTTTACCTAACTTACGTAATTAGAGGCGCGGGCGAAAACAGAAGTCTCGCGTACCCCATAAACAGATAAACCAGTGATGTGCTTGAGCACAAATGGCGAGCGAGCCTAAAGACTATACTATTTTTATATTTGACTTCTAACACTGAAGCTACTGAAAATAAGGTCCAGTTTTTAAATTTAGCATACAGGGTAAAGGGATTTCAGTGCCATAGTAACAACTCTCTGCAACTGCTTGGAAGGAAAAAAACAACAACAAAACAATACACGTTATTTAAAAGCTTTCTTTGTGATATTCTTTAGCTAAGTAGTGGTTGTAACACACAATGCTTTGACACAACTGGACATGCACCTACACAGACTTATCTTCGCAGTAGTCTAGTGGACAATGTATTTTCAGGTAAATACTGTTGCGCACGGCTTATAACCATGACAAAGAGCGCTTTGACTTACCACCGCCACTAACTCGAATAGAAATGGAAGTCCCTTAAGTTGTCAAGTTTTAACTGCACCCGCAAAAAAATTCAAAACGGTAAACAATTCAATTTCTAGGGTGATACGGGTACTGATCGATAAACCAGAGGATTCTGTTTAGTGCAATTTGGGACGGGGTCGACCACATAACTAACACAAAAACGCGAGGGTCAAAGTACAAAATGACATACGTACGTCCAAACATTATATACAAACAAATAAACTAGTGGTGCGCTCGAATAGCGCAAAATAGCGAAGCGAGCGATGCATGTTCCCTGTAATTGCAGCTATAGATACAGTTATTTATTTTGATGTTGTTAATGTTATGTCTGTCTGTTGTTTCATATGGATTCATTGGTGCTTCTATTCTATACCACTGTATGATGAAGGCTATAAAATTTAGGCTATGTATAATAAAGTTTAAATGTTATACTTTTTGTGGTAAACACAAGAGTAATGAATTACTTCATTATTTATTTTATTAATGTATTTCGTAATCAGCTACATAGTATTGCTTTATATAATAAAGTTTAAATGTTATATTATTTGTGATAATATAAGAATAATGAATTATTTTACCAGCAAAGTTATTGGCTGGTGTTTTAGACAGAATATACAGCTATTTAATTAAAAACGTCATACATCATTACAGTAATAGCTGATGTAAACTTTGTGGTTTAATAAAAAAATAAAATAAAAGAGTTTGTTTGGGTACTATAACATATTCAGTGGGAGAGCAGAGTATGTTAAATGGATGTAGATCTTAGACTACATCGTTTGATAATAGAGTTAGGTTAATTTTTATAGTTTTACATTAAATTTAACCTGCAATTGTGGAGGAATGTTTCCAGGATGCATGTTATTTTGAGCTGAATAGAGCTTAGGGATATGTTTATCCCGGCTACATCGACAACATTCCAATGACTTAAATTTCATTTTGGTGCCTGGAAACTTCTCCATACACGTTATGCAGACTGGGATAGTAATCGATGAGATTTTAGCATGAAAATTACGCATTGCTGTGTGAACTTGAGGATCATCAAATGCTGGAATAATATGGTGCAATGGAACCTGGGGATGTTGCCTTGACCTGTTCCCCCTAACTTGAGACAATCTAGTCTCCCGTTGAAGTGGTGTACGTTGCTCTCTGCATAATGGTTTCCTAAACGAAAATATGTCTCGTATTAACTTATTGAAGTATATATTTTATTTTATATTTACCTCTTACATTCGTTGCTGATAAGCTGAAAGGCTTTGCGGTATCGAAAGTGTTTGAGTTATATTTTCTGCAACTTTTTGTGCTGCTTTGGGTGTATATGAGAATGGATGTCCTCTGATAGATGCCTTTTCCTTCCTCTTGCAGTACAAAAAGTAGTGGGGATTGTTCAGATGGTGTGTCTGCATTTTCAGTGTCTTCAAGAGTAGTTGAGTCTACAGCTGTATAAAGTTGATTGGTACAGTAATCTTCAGGAATAGTCTAATAAATAAATTAGGAACATTTAATGGCTTTTCAAAAAGAAAGATTGTTTACTTTTCTACCTGTTTCTGTTTCGTTTTAGCTCTCCTCCTCCTTGCCCTGTCTTTTTCATTTCTTATCTCTCTCCTTACTAATTTTTCTTCTGGAGTTTCTAACGCCCTCAAAGCTCTTGACCGAGCGTTTCTAACGTTTTGTCTACTGGGCATCGCTACTTCGTACGGCGGGTAAACAAAACAAAATGTTGCTAAGAAGGTTACCCGGCCCGCGCAAGCGCGTAGGAGAAAGGGTACACACGTACGCCCACGCAAGAACAAAAACAATTTCTAGACCTAAATATATATATATATCGCGAACTCATTAGAGAGTCAGCTCCGCTCGCTTCGCTCGCTTCGCTGAATAAATAAATAAACATCCCCGATTTTGGATTGTGTTACCCCTGTAAGTGTCTCGCTCGCTACGCTCGCTCGCCAATAAATAAATAAATAAACATCCCCGATTTTCGATTGTGTTACCCCTGTAAGTGTCTCGCTCGCTACGCTCGCTCGCCAATAATAATGATTTAACTAGTGGTGTGCTTACAAATGGCGAGCGAGCCTGATAGTTAAGTAACATAAAACTAAGTATTGTTACTATGTTTTAGCTTAGTTCATGCAAAAACTATAATAGCCGTTATGACTTTATTTCAGCAAACAAATACAAAATCACTCTCTTACCTGATTAATGGTAACTTTTGTAGTATCAAACATCTGCCATTCTGATAATCTCAATTACCAGTAACTCTTGAACAAGCTCTCAGCTAAATAAACCAGTGTTATTATTTGTAATTTTAGCTCAGTATCCCCCCTAAAACGGCGAAGTTTTGAAATTAAGTCTGGAAAAGGGTCTTCAATGCCATAGTAACCGGTCGAATCAACTTTTTGTTTCTTGAAAAGCAAGCGTTTTCGCAGAAATTTTCTCACACTTTGGAGCTTTAAGTATAAAGTAAGGCTTGCTTAGTGCTGTATTTTCAGAATAAACTGGGGTCAAGCCTAAAAAGCCGAGTTTTTTGGAGAAAAAAAGTTCCCCGCGCGCGCGTTTAATTACATACGTACGTCCAAACATATATACAAATAAACTAGTGGTGTGCTTGAGCACAAATGGCGAGCGAGCCTGATAGTTAGGTAACATAAAACTAAGTATTGTTACTATGTTTTAGCTTAGTTCATGCCAAAACTATAATAGCCGTTATGACTTCATTTCAGCAAACAAATACAAAATCACTCTCTTACCTGATTAATGGTAACTTTTGTAGTATCAAACATCTGCCATTCTGATAATCTCAATTACCAGTAACTCTTGAACAAGCTCTCAGCTACGATAAAAAAATAAACCAGTGTTATTATTTGTAATTTTAGCTCCGTATCCCCCCTAAAACGGCGAAGTTTTGAAATTAAGTCTGGAAAAGGGTCTTCAATGCCATAGTAACCGGTCGAATCAACTTTTTGTTTCTTGAAAAGCAAGCGTTTTCGCAGAAATTTTCTCACACTTTGGAGCTTTAAGTATAAAGTAAGGCTTGCTTAATGCTGTATTTTCAGAATAAACTGGGGTCAAGCCTAAAAAGCTGTGTTTTTTGGAGAAAAAAAGTTCCCCGCGCGCGCGTTTAATTACATACGTACGTCCAAACATATATACAAATAAATAAATAAACAAACATCCCCGATTTTCAATTGTGTTACCCCTGTAAGTGTCTCGCTCGCTACGCTCGCTCGCCAATAATAATAATAATAGTAATAATAATAACTAGTGATGTGCTTGAGCACAAATGGCGAGCGAGCCTAAAGACTATACTATTTTTATATGGATGATTTTGACTTCTAACACTGAAGCTACTGAAAATAAGGTCCAGTTTTTAAATTTAGCATACAAGGTAAAGGGATTTCAGTGCCATAGTAACAACTCTCTGCAACTGCTTGGAAGGAAAACAAAAAAAAACAAAACAATACACGTTATTTAAAAGTTTTCTTTGTGATATTCTTTAGCTAAGTAGTGGTTGTAACACACAATGCTTTGACACAACTGGACATGCACCTACACAGACTTACCTTCGCGGTAGTCTAGGGGACAATGTATTTTCAAGTAAATACTGTTGCGCACGGCTTATAACCATGACAAAGAGCGCATTGACTTACCACCGCCACTAACTCGAATAGAAATGGAAGTCCCTTAAGTTTTCAAGTTTAAACTGAACCCGCAAAAGAATTCAAAACGGTAAACAATTCAATTCTAGGGTGATACGGGTCTGACGATAAACCAGAGGATTCTGTTAGTGCAATTTGGACGGGGTCGACCACATAACTAACACATAAACGCGAGGGTCAAAGTACAAAATGACATACATACGTCCATACATATATACAAATAAATAAATAAATAAACATCCCCGATTTTCGATTGTGTTACCCCTGTAAGTGTCTCGCTCGCTACGCTCGCTCGCCAATTATTATTGGCGAGCGAGCGGAGTGAGTGAGTGAGATACTCTCAGGGGTAACACAATTGAAAATCGGGGATATTTTGTTTGTTTATTGGCGAGCGAGCGTAGCGAGCGAGACACTTACAGGGGTAACACAATTGAAAATCGGGGATGTTTGTTTATTTGTTTGTATATATGTTTGGACGTACGTATGTCATTTTGTACTTTGACCCTTGCGTTTTTGTGTTAGTTATATGGTCGACCCCGTCCCAAATTGCACTAAACAGAATCCTCTGGTTTATCGATCAGTACCCGTATCACCCTAGAAATTGAATTGTTTACCGCTTGAATTCTTTTGCGGGTGCAGTTTTTCTATTCGAGTTAGTGGCGGTGGTAAGTCAATGCGCTCTTTTTCATGCGCAAGTGTAGGTGCATGTCCAGTTGTGTCAAAGCATTGTGTTACAACCACTACTTAGCTAAAGAATATCACAAAGAAAACTTTTAAATAACGTGTATTGTTTTGTTTTTTTGTTTTTTCTTCAACTCAAGCAGTAGCACTGAAATCCCTTTACCCTGTATGCTAAATTAAAAAACTGGACCTTATCAGTAGCTTCAGTGTTAGAAGTCAAAATCATTCATATAAAAATAGTATAGTCTTTAGGCTCGCTCGCCATTTGTGCTCAAGCACACCACTAGTTATATATATATGTGTGGACATACGTATGTCATTTTGTACTTTGATCCACACGTATTTTTGTGTTAGCTCTGTTTTTGACCCCATCCCAAATTTCACTAAACAGATTCTTCTGATTTATCGATCATTACCCGTATTGATTTGTTTAGCGCTTTGAATTCTTTTGCAGGTGCAGTTAAAACTCAAAAACTTACCCGAGTTCCATTTCTACTTGAGGTAGTGGCTGTGGTAAGTTAATGCGCTACTTGTCATAGTCATACACCCTGCGCAACAGTATTTACTTGAAAAATTCATTGACCATTAAACTACTCACGAAGGTAATTTGCGTAGGTATGTTCAGTTGTGTGAAAGTATTTTACGTTACAACTACTACTTAGCTAAAGAATAGTGTGACTTGTTTTTTGTTGCTTTATTATTTTTTCAATTCAAAGAGTTGGGGAGTGGTTACTATGGCAATAAATCCCCTCGTACACGTAGTTTAAAAACTCGACTTTTTTTAGTAGCTTGATTGTTAGAAGTAAAATCAAACGTTTTAGGCTCGCTCGCCATTTGTGCTCAAGCACATCACTAGTAAAAGTGTGTTTGACAAGTACAGATTCACCAAAGTGCGAACCTTCAGCACTACTTATACACTAGTTAGTTAGAAAATACTAAATTATTTCTCTGACGAATAGATAATGACATGTATTAATTGGCATATACCTAGTCAGGTATCAATATAACTTGTGCACAGATGTGAATGCTGTCTTTATAAGAGAAGGGAAACATGCAGGGACGTTTACTTACTGGTACTTTTAATCCGAAATTCTAATTTGACACTTAATTAGCAAAACTACTTAGCATGAGGTGAACTTGGAGGAGCAAGAATTTATTTGCTCATGTGACAATGTAATGATAGGGGTGTAACTCCCCACAGATGCTAGACCAACACAGAGCTGCAGGCTGTTTCGCATTTTCTCAAAAAATTAGCATAATGAAGTATTTGAATTGTTATTCTGAGTTTCTTGATTCAACAGTTAATTGTCACTAACCTCCAAAATCAGAGCATCATAGACAGACAAAATGACTATATATAACTCTCTACATAATTATCTTTACAACTAATAAAGAAAAAAGTTCACAATTCTGGCAAGATTGGGACTACTAGATTTTAAGGATCGATTCAGTAACCAACAATTCAGCTCATCTGTTTTGTGACTTTCTTTGGGTACTTTCTTTTGGTAAAGGGTCTTCACTAGTGCTACTACAAGGGAACCATGTGTGTCATGCACAGGGTTGTAAAGTTGTATACAGACATTTTCCCAAGGGGGGGAGGGGGGGCAAAAGCTCTCCTTTGGCGAGGGGGGCTTTGTAGTTTGACAATCAATACTTGTGGCCGGGTCAGCATGCTGGCTCAGCATAAGTGCATTACTCCATTGGCTGTACTTAAGGGGGGAGGGGGGGGGGGGGGGACTGGGCATTTCCCCCCTGAATTTATGAAGTTTATATATTTTAAGACCTGAGAATAGTACTTTTAAGCCCCCTCCCCTCTCCTTGCATTTCTGTTCTAAGACCTGAGTAGTATACAAGATGAGTGGAGATCTGCAGGAAGTGTTGCTTGATACTTTATATTGCTGTAAAATCCTATGTGATCAGGTATTGTAGACATATTAATATTTTTAGAGAGAATCACTGACCAAAAAACACAAAAAAGTTAAAACACCAAACGTTTCAGCTACGGACTGTAGCCTTCATCAGTGGTAATGATTCAAAAATAAAAAATAAATATATTGCTGCAATCAAATGTAGCATTTTCACACCTGCACTAGTTTCAAATACAACTGATTACAAACCATAATGATCAAATTAGCAGTTACTCCATAAACCACAGATTCAAGCCTACGAATATAAGTAATGTATTTCTTATTGTGCAATTTCAACTAATTTACACTGGCAAAGTTCTTTACTTATCTTTCCTCAAGGTGTACATTGTACAGTTCTGCAAGTTTTTATCATTTCCAAGGTAGCATTTATTTGGACCAAAATGGACAGCAGGTTTTATGCAGGCTATAAAAGCCCTGAAATCCCCCCCCCCCCTCCACACACACACAACTCACACACACACATCACACACACAACACATTTAGTTCTCCCCCCCCCAAATTTTCACCTTCAAACTATGAATTAAAAAAAAAAATTCATGATCAGTATATTATTCATATTGGCTCAATGGATTTTGTGCCTCCACAATTTTCATCCCCCATCCTTAATGAAAAATAGCCGTTGAATCAGCTATGAATGGACCATCAAGGTTGTCTGGGTTCATTCACATTCATTAGTTGTGGTAGGCTAGTGAATGGAACAAGATGCCACACGGGAGTATGGGACTGAAATTACAATTTTATTGTTTGGCAACAATCTTTAATTTGGTAAATTGGAATGTAAAGGAAGCAAGCAAGACACTCGGGTTTAACTCAAGCAAGACACTCGAGTGTAACTCAAGCAAGGCCACCTAGAGGGTAACTCAAGCAAGACACTCGAGTATACTCAAGCAAGACACTCGGGGTTGTAAGCGAAGCAAGACATCGAGTGTAAAATCAGCAAGACAATCGAGTGTAACTCAAGCAAGACACTCGAGTGTAACTCAAGCAAGACACTCGAGTGTAACTCAAGCAAGACACTCGGGTGTAACTCAAGCAAGACACTCGAGTGTAACTCAAGCAAGACACTCGAGTGTAACTCAAGCAAGACACTCGAGTGTAACTCGAGCAAGACACTCGAGTGCAACTGAAGAAAGACACTCGAGTATAACTCAAGCAAGACACTCGAGTGTAACTCAAGCAAGACACTCCAGTGTAACTCAAGCAAGACACTCGGGTATAACTCAAGCAAGACACTCCAGTGTAACTCAAGCAAGACACTTGGGTGTAACTCAAGCAAGACACTCGAGTGTAACTGAAGCAAGACACTCGAGTGTAACTCAAGCAAGACACTCGAGTGTAACTCAAGCAAGACACTCGGGTGTAACTCAAGCAAGACACTCGAGTGTAAATCGAGCAAGACACTCGAGTGTAACTCAAGCAAGACACTCGAGTGTAACTCAAGCAAGACACTCGGGTGTAACTCAAGCAAGACACTCGAGTGTAAATCGAGCAAGACACTCGAGTGTAACTCAAGCAAGACACTCCAGTGTAACTCAAGCAAGACACTCGGGTATAACTCAAGCAAGACACTCGAGTGTAACTCAAGCAAGACACTCGAGTGTAACTCAAGCAAGACACTCGGGTGTAACTCAAGCAAGACACTCGAGTGTAAATCGAGCAAGACACTCGAGTGTAACTCGAGCAAGACACTCGAGTGCAACTGAAGAAAGACACTCGAGTGTAACTGGAGCAAGACACTCGAGTGTAACTCAAGCAAGACACTCGAGTGTAACTGGAGCAAGACACTCAGGTGTATCTCAAGCAAGACACTCGAGTGTAACTGAAGCAAGACACTCGAGTGTAACTCAAGCAAGACACTCGAGTGTAACTCAAGCAAGACACTCGGGTGTAACTGGAGCAAGACACTCGAGTGTAACTCAAGCAAGACACTCGAGTGTAACTCAAGCAAGACACTCGGGTGTAACTCAAGCAAGACACTCGGGTGTAACTCAAGCAAGACACTCGAGTGTAACTGAAGCAAGACACTCGAGTGTAACTCAAGCAAGACACTCGAGTGTAACTCAAGCAAGACACTCGAGTGTAACTGGAGCAAGACACTCAGGTGTATCTGAAGCAAGACACTCGAGTGTAACTGAAGCAAGACACTCAGGTGTATCTGAAGCAAGACACTCGAGTGTAACTGAAGCAAGACACTCGAGTGTAACTCAAGCAAGACACTCGAGTGTAACTCAAGCTAGACACTCGGGTGTAACTCAAGCAAGACACTCAGGTGTAACTGAAGCAAGACACTCGAGTGTAACTCAAGCTAGACACTCGGGTGTAACTCAAGCAAGACACTCGAGTGTAACTCAAGCAAGGCACTCGGGTGTAACTCAAGCAAGACACTCGAGTGTAACTGAAGTAAGACACTCGAGTGTAACTGAAGAGCAAGACACTCGAGTGTAACTGAAGCAAGACACTCGAGTGTAACTCAAGCAAGGCACTCGGGTGTAACTCAAGCAAGACACTCGGGTGTAACTCAAGCAAGACACTCGGGTGTAACTCAAGCAAGACACTTGGGTGTAACTGAAGCAAGACACTCGAGTGTAACTACACTCGAGTGTAACTGAAGCAAGACACTCGAGTGTAACTCAAGCAAGGCACTCGGGTGTAACTCAAGCAAGACACTCGGGTGTAACTCAAGCAAGACACTCGGGTGTAACTCAAGCAAGACACTTGGGTGTAACTCAAGCAAGACACTCGAGTGTAACTCAAGCAAGACACTCGGGTGTAACTCAAGCAAGACACTTGGGTGTAACTCAAGCAAGACACTCGAGTGTAACTCAAGCAAGACACTCGGGTGTAACTCAAGCAAGACACTCGAGTGTAACTCAAGCAAGACACTCGAGTGTAACTAAACTCAAGCAAGACACTCGAGCAAGCAAGACTGGAGCAAGACCTCGATGTAACTCAACTACACTCGGTGAACTCAAGCAAGACACTCGAGTGCAACTCAAGACAAGACACTCGGGTGTAACTCAAGCAAGACACTCCGTGTAACTCAAGCAAGACACTCGGGTGTAACTCAAGCAAGACACTCGGGTGTAACTCAAGAAAACACTCGGGTGTAACTCAAGCAAGACAACGTGTAACTCAACAAGAACTCGGTGTTCAAGACACTCGGGTGTAACTCAAGCAAGACACTCGGGTGTAACTCAAGCAAGACACTTGGGTGTAACTCAGTTTTGCTGTATATGTGCACTTGCGATCCTTTTTCGCATGAGCACCTGATTTCGTAAATTGTTATGATGTATTTTGGTAATGACTTTAGTGCGTTGATAAACCTTGGAGCAGATCTGAATGCTTGAAATATTGTTTACTTGGCCACCAACACCGCACAGCCGACTATGGGACCAATGTAATATATATAGTTATAAGGTGTCCTGAAGCACATATATAGTAATGTTTGTGTTAGCGTTTATGTTTTAACATCAAACAAATTGCATGAAAAGGGAGGGACAACTGTTATTTATTTCCCCCTTTCTTTTCCCTTAGAACTAACAGCAGGCTTGTCAACAAGTGGAAAAGGTTTACTGTAGTCAGGTGGGCAGGTTGATACATTTAGTGGAGACCATTTCCTGGAGTGGGTGGAAGGCCAGGTGCTTGCCTGGCGCTGGCTGTGCCATGCCCATCATAATGGCACAAGTACGTATGTGTGTGCGGGTGCCCCGAACCCACTTGTACTGTAGACTCAAGTGGGTACGGTATTTGAGTCATGTGGTGTGTGTGAAGCCCGTGCAGTGCCACTGGGAGAGGCAGGAGAGAATGGGGAAGGTCCCGGCCAGGACAATGTGAGGATGCAGCAACGGAGAGGTTTGTTTACTAAAACTATATTGGATTGACATAGCTGTGCTTGGCTATATTGGATTAGGTTCTGCTGTAGCGGTTTGCTTGTTGAACCAGAGGTAGTCCAACCAAGGAAGCTGGGAGAGAGGTGTTTCACACTTCAATAACAATTCCAAGTGACGTGGGAACAAAGTTTAAAAAAGGACGTGTTTGTTTTTGCAGTGATGGAATTAATACGCGTAACTGATAGTGGGCGTTAGCCTTGTCTGCTTGGCTTCTAGAAGGGCCTGGTTAGCTATGTTTAAACAGGGTTTAACCTTCATTTTATTTTAGCTACTCCATTAAAGAGGATGAGCCCAAATCCATCAGTAGGACTGTTGAAGTAACTTTACCATCTCACCTCATCCATTGCAGGTTTAATGGCAACTATGAGAGCAGCAAGTATTAGAAATCCAAGAGACAGGTACCAGATGTAATCTCTGACTCTCCAGATGGCCTGAATCACTGGCTTCACGTACCGGTACTCTGATATGGTATGGTACAGCTCAGCGAGAATTGGATAGACCTGGTCCATCACTGGTAGCTACACTTAGCTCAGCTGGATTATCTCACCAGTCTCTGACTCTATATCTGGCACATGAGGGTAGGTGTGGGAAGTGTGCAAATGTGAAACCGTCCCAGGGAAATGCCATAGAGTATTACCATGTGAATATTCCTAACAAATATGTTGCCCCAAGGCTATTGGCATTTTAAGATTCATGATGTCTTTAATGAGTTTTCCTCTTACGTCGTCTTCTCTCTGTGAATTTATAGATGTATGACGGAGTTATCTCTGAATGATGAGGTTTTGAAATATAACCATTATACAAGTTTAGAAAAGTATCCAGTGCACAAATAAACAATTTATTATGTTTGTACAATATGGGGTAGACATTTCAGTCTCACACTTGTATTTTCACTCGCTTTCAGCTTGTGAAGTTACTTACATGCTGATGATGCAAAGAAAGGATCCATTACTCTCTCTAGATGTTTGTTATGTAAGGCCAATGCAATGTAATGACAGATTGAGACCATTGGCCGACGTGTCATGAACTCTTTACCAAGGCTGGATCATTGTTTTATGTGGAGCTGTGCTTCCTTGAGGAAGATAAAGTGCTGGGTCAGAACTTCAAGCTGGCTATCCTGGGGCATCTAGAATGAGAGCATTTGCATGTGGCGTTATTTGGTGGCCAAAGTGGCATACTAAATTGTTGGTTTCTCAAGCACCACCCACTTCAATTTTTCATAAAGTTGCATTTTGAATTTATTAATTAACAATGGTTTAATAATAGTTTATTGCGCGTGCGTGATAGAGAGCACAAATAACATTCACACAGTGAAGCTAGCTAGCCACTGATGTTGTGAGGTTGCATATAGCTCTTCCAGCGTCAAGTCCAATCATTCTGCAGTTTCAACTAAACTAGTGTAGTGAAGAGTGGTGAGCAGTTACTATACCTAGTAACAACAGACCTTTTACCAGTACATCAGTAACCTGACCACGCAAAAGAAACAGCAGCTTCCTGTTTGCTTTTCATAATGATTGCCTGAGAAACAATTAATAATTTTGTAAGGCCCAAGATTGTGAAAAAAAAAAAGCGATATTTGTCGGTAAAATCAACCATTCCCAACTTTCAGCTCCATTACCACCTTGAAGCTGGACCCCAAAAAGGCCATTGTTACGCTTACACATTGATTATGATGGACTATTTGGAAGCGGTTGCAATAAGTGTTTGCTCAATATGGATAGAAACTGTTGCTATGCCCACAGCTAGCTACAGGCAAACTTATATTCCACAATTGCAAAACTTGCTATGACTTAGGGAGTTACACTATAATATACATGTAGTGTCAGTCACTATGTTCTAAATTAGTTAGTCACTGCACTTTGCTATCAATTGCATTGTCAGGAACAATCACTACGTTTTTAAATTAGCTAGGTGCTACACTTTACTATTGATCGTGTTGTTAGAAGTGCAATGTTTAGTCGGCGTGGGTTCGAATTGTTGCTACAAAAACACCCTTGAAATATACAAGAGTTCAAACTCCAGGATACTACAGTTAGGAATGCACACTGCCAACAAGATACTGTCAGACAAGAGAAGTAATGGATCATTGTACACTGCCAACAAGATACTGTCAGACAAGAGAGGTGATGGATCATTGTACACCTCCAACAATATGCTGTCAGACAAGAGAGATGATGGATTGTTGTACACAGCCAGCAAGATACTGTCAGACAAGAGAGGTGATGGATCGTTGTAGACAGCCAGCAAGATACTGCCAGACAAGAGAGGTGATGGATCATTGTACACTGCCAGCAAGATACTGTCAGACAAGAGAGATGATGGATTGTTGTACACTGCCAGCAAGATACTGTCAGACAAGAGAGGTGATTGTAGACTGCCAACAAATAGACTTATCTGGAGTAGTTGTATTGCCAATCATATGCCTACTCATGTGTCGTATTACACTTAAAATATAATATATTATTGTTAGAGCAATGTTAATCATTATTAAATAAAAATGATCTAAAATTTTTAATTATAATAGTTAATTGTAATTTTAAAAAATACTGTGGAAATACACTTTTAAAATATCAGTTAGAATGTGTGGGTATGATATATAAAAGTAATACAATGAGTGTTTTCAAATGCAAGTCCATGTAGTGTTGACAGACTTCAATCCACAATTCTATTACACAAACAATACAATAATTCAAATACTACAATAATAACAATACACTTACTGGAGCTGTCGCTGTATTTTATCTGCCACTTGTCGACAATAGTCCACTTGAGACAATACAGTAACAAACTCCTCGAGGGCAGTAGGTCTAGTTGATAAGATTGTACGAATGCTACTCAGAAGGTTCCTTGTCTTCTCTACATCAATCCAGTTCTGACGTTCAAGGAGCTTGTCATACATGTCAGGAGATATGAGTCCAATACTGTAGCAGTGATCAGCTACTGTCATAACACAAGGCTTCACTGAGAGGACCAAGTCAGGATACGCACTCAGAAATATACTCAAGCTATTGCCACCTAACAATAAAATATTTGTAATGATACCAAATAAAAACAATAACTTGACTTACTTTCAGAGACCTCTACCACAGGATCTTTTTTCTCATATTTCTAAAACAAAAAAAAATGATTGTTAGTTATTGCAATTTCCAATACACAAGTCTATTTCTGCATACCTGTCCATACCAAATGAGGTGTCTATTCTGAAGTGCAATTCCTTGTGAACTGTTGAAACACTTCATGACTGAAGGAATGGAGTCTTCTTCATGAACTATCCCAAGATGATTCTCTCCTTTATGTGAACGACAGTCAAAGGCAAACTGGTAGTCCATGGAGCTGTTGTAGTTCATTCTGGAACTAGACTTCTTTAGAGTGTCTTCTATTTCTTGTTTTAGAGCAGCACATTCATGGTGAATGGAGTCTTGGAAAGTAGGATTACATGAAACTACGACTTCAAAATATTTGCATCGAGATATAAATGTTACACGAATTTGTTTAGATCCGTACATAAAGTGCACCATGTTTTTCTTGACTCCTTCTCCAATGAAAGTGAAGGACTTGTTGGATACGAGACATGCCATTGCAGCAGGAAAGAGTCCCATAGGAGTAAACCCACTACTGAAGTACATCAAGAGAGGTTCCACGAAACATGATCTACAGGATTCTTTGTGGAATTGGTCAAGTTCTTTTGCACTAGTGTTTTCTAACACGCAAGGCATGATGTATTCTTTCTCTTCTTCTAAGACTGAGTTAGTATCAGAAGATTTGACTGACGCAATCTCAGCTATGAAGTGAAGATATGCAAGCAAAGCTACCAGTTGCTCTGGTGGAATCAGATCTCCGGAAATATCAGCTGTAGCTGTCTTCAAATCTGTCATAGAGAATCGACCTGTCTTCCTGAATCTCTCGGATGTGGCCTGACCTATGCTATCAAAGCTCATGGCTTTAAGAATGACACCCGTGATACTGTCATACACTACCTGGATTTCTATGATGACCAGGTCCTCCAAACCAGGCACACTGGGGAAGTACATCAGCACTCCGGCATGGTGGTGAAGAAACCACAGAGCTGCTTTGGTCTCGTAGGGTGTCATATTGAAGGCATGGGACAAGGCCAAGCAGGTATCCAGGCTGGCTGTCCTCACTTCTCTCATGCGAAGACACAAGCTGAACAGAAGCCAAACAGCTGGAATTTTCAACTTTTTAAAGTGTCTCTCCATGGCATTCTCCAGTAGCTGATGCAAGTGATCGATCTCTTCTACTCCGCCTCCCATGTTGTCTAAAGAAACAACAAGCTTGTCTTTTGAGCAGAACTGAACTATGCCTTTTTTGTAGGAGTCAGTGTCTCGAATCACTTTTTGAAGCTGTGAGTCGACTGTAGCGATGACTTCCTCAGAAACCTTGTCTTTGTGAGTGCCCACTATATACACTACTGACTTGGAGGACTCCAGTATCTCACCAATGGCTGAGTTGTCTGGTCCTGGTAGAGGTTGAAGATGGGTGGAGGAACTGAGACAAGATATACTGGCCAGAGTACGCAAAAGCATCTCTTGCAAAGTAAACTCAGATTTCTCTGGTGCAGTTGTCTCTCCTGAAGCTCTCTGATAAAAGACCCGATACTCCTCATCTAGTTGGAACTTGTAGCTAAAGAATAGCAAGTAGAGGCCAGGTCCTATGGTGAGTGCTGGTAGCATGTCCATCAGCTCCGGCTGACCTCCGGTGTCCTCCATTCTCAAAAAAGCTTTAAAAGAGTGCTTCACATTTTCTGCAAAGTGTGGTTGTATGGACACTGTCTCGAATATGGCAGCTATTTCAGAATAATCTGGTGATCTGATTTTTTGTTTGGTCAATAATTTTAGTTTTGCCAGCATTTTATGAATTAAGTTAGGCTGTGGCTTTTGAACAGGGCGGGATTGCTTGGTGTTTCTAATGTGTTGTTTTTTAACCTGATGAGACTGCCCTGTACTGCTAGCCTGACTGACCTCTGCCCTGGTGTCACTACCTCTATGGGAATCAGCTGTAGCCTCAGAAGTGGATTCAATCTGAAAACTATCTTTGAGAGTGTGAAAGAGTAGAGATGCTTCTTCAATGAGATTCTTTACAATGCTCCAGTTTGTGGTTCTTTCTGCTAGATCAGACTTGCCTTGGACTACCACATTGGAGCAACACTCCACTGTGCCTGTACTGCCATGAATCTGCTCCTCTTCTTTAGCTGACAGAAGATCTATGATCTCTTTCTTAATTCTCCTGAGAGTTGTACTCTTGCCTTGTCTTGGAGGACCAAGGGACATAAACTTTAAAGACAGAAGCTCCAACACTTCTTTGGAAACAATGAAGTGTTTGTATGCATCTTCATACTTGAGAACTATTAAACATAAAATAAAATATAAATTATAAAATATTGCAAATAAACACTAATTAAAGGTATTTCAGCGAGCGAGCGAAGCGAGCGAAGCTGACTCTCAGTCGTGTTCAATTGAGATTTCAGATATATATATATATAGGTATGTATGCGTACGTCAAAAATTTCGCCCGCGCTTCTAATTACGTATGTTAGGTAAAGCGTTCACAGTTCCAGTATTTTTCAATTAACGAGAACGGAGAATCCAGCTGAAATGCCTTACGCAACTTTGTTTCAACAAAAACGTTTATAGCTACTCTCTTCTTGAAACAATTGTGAAGTCTTTGTCAAGCTGTGCTTCTTTGCCACTGCTTTCTAAGTTTATTCAGGTAATTCTGTTATTGTTAACTCTTCATGCCTAATCATTGCTATTATTTAGTGATTTTCTTCACAAATCATCTTTACCTATACTCATATATTTACTAGCTTGCCATGCATTTGTGCTATTCAGAGTGCACCACTAGTACAGTCTCATTGGTTATGCTATACAAGTAACCCACACACAGCACCAAGTACTATTAGCTGGCTCCAGCAAGACAGAGTGTGGGCAGCTGGTTTTATAGCCTGGAGCTAAGCCAGTAGAAGCAGCTGCCAGTAGAAGCAGCTGCATTCTAGCACTTGCAATTTTGGCAAAGACAATCAATTACCTTACTTATTACAATATCATAATTAATATAATTGGCGAGCGAGCGTAGCGAGCGAGACACTTACAGGGGTAAAAATGAAAAAATCGGGGATGTTTGTTTATTTGTATATATGTATGGACGTACGTAAGGCATTTTTGTACTTTGACCCTCGCGTTTTTGTGTTAGTTCGGTTGCCGACCCCGTCCCAAATTGCACTAAACAGAATCCTCTGGTTTATCGATCAGTACCCGTATCTCCCTAGAAATTGAATTGTTTACCTTTTTGAATTCTTTTGCGGGTGCAGTTAAAACTTGAAAACTTAAGGGACTTCCATTTCTATTCGAGTTAGTGGCGGTGGTAAGTCAATGCGCTCTTTGTCACGGTTATAAGCCGTGCGCACAGTATTTACCTGAAAATACATTGTCCACTAGACTACTGCGAAGGTAAGTCTGTGTAGGTGCATGTCCAGCTGTGTCAAAGCATTGTGTGTTACAACCACTACTTAGCTAAACAATATCACAAAGAAAACTTTTAAATAACGTGTATTGTTTTGTTGTTGTTGTTTTTTCCTTCAATTCAAGCAGTTGCAGAGAGTTGTTACTATGGCACTGAAATCCCTTTACCCTGTATGCTAAATTAAAAAACTGGACCTTATTTTCAGTAGTTTCAGTGTTAGAAGTCAATAAAAATAGTAGTCTTTAGGCTCGCTCGCCATTTGTGCTCAAACACACCACTAGTAAATATTTAGTTTTAACATAATTAACTTAATAGTAAATAAATATTCTAGTTTTATTATAGTACAAGTTTTAGTACCTAACTTTAGTTTCCCATATAATCTATAAATGGGACATTCTAAAGAGAAGCCAATATCACTGAAGGCAAGATGGCTTTCTAGAGATGCTGCTATTTACTTACACTAACCTGACAGAGTTTCTTTGTATACTCTATACTCAGTAGCAACCAGCAACTGTCCAGTAGACAAGACTGCAGTAGCTATCCATTTACCAACTGGTCTATCTCCCTCACTAGTAGTCTCAATCCACACCTCTGTCTTGTTGGAGTAACTTCTAATGGTAGAATATCTATCGATGCCGATTAGATTCGATACATAGGAGACGATAGCGAAGATGTCAGTAAGTGTGATTACTGTCCTCCATATTGTTTGTCTTCTTGTCCTGCCATTACTAGCAGATGCTGTGAGAGACTCTAAACTGCATATAAATAGTATGCTCTCCTTGCCATGTCCTCCTGTGAAGTAGAAGTTGCCTTCATGGAATGTTGATCGCATGTTCCAGTATGAAGAAGGCAGTGAGTCTGCAGTCGTCCAATGGTCGTTGAGTAGAACTTCCACTACATCCAAGTCCTCGTAATGTGAGTCAATCCCACCAGCCACGACCAGGACCTCTGGTGATCCTCCACTAACTGATGATGTCCAGGAGCGATGAGTAGGCATGGCATGTAACGATGGCTTCCAGTCTAGACCAGTAGTACTAGTCAACAGAGAGTTAGTGGGTTCAACAGTGGAGGGATTACGTCCACCAACCAATACAAACTTAGACTGGTAGGTAGTTAGGGACGAGGCTTCATATGGTGCACTAGTAGTAGTCCATGAGTGAAGGTCAGTAGAGATGTGAAGTGTGCGATCATCATTATGCATAACTATGACTTTATTATGGAGTACTGCACATTGTACAGGATAGACATACTTTCTCCATGTATGGCAGTAGTGCTCCCAGTGAAGTGAGACTGGAGGATGGAGATCTCTCTAAATACAAATAAATAAATAAATATATAATTAAATTGATATACAAACAAACAAACAAACAGCACTAGGTGCTATTTAAACGAGACTTTAACATGCAAACACACAAACAAACTTATATAACACTACAACTATCTTATAAACAAACACACAAACAAATGTATTCCTATATCAACAATGCATACTTTCTAAACATTCTGCACAATTTTAAATAAATAAATACATATAAAAATGCTAATAAACAATAATACTATAATTATAACCATGTAAACAAACACACAAACATACAATTTCACTCACTATAAATTTATAGAAATGTAAACACATGATAACTACAGTAACTCTATGACATGCTTGCACACAAACATATTTCTCACACAATGATTAAATACAATACAATAATATTTTAATAAATGAAATAGTAAAAAAATGCTGAGAAATTGACAAATAAACAAACACACAAACATACAACTGGTACAATACGTAAATATGTGCACACAAACACACAATAATAACATGATTTTCCAAACACACAAACACATAATAAGAGAATGTGCTGTTTCTTCCTGTGATAAAATAATGTACAGCAGGCACCAGAAAAAATAAGTTTTCAATTTTGTTCAGTAGAGTAATTTTTTTTTCTTTCTAACTATAGTAGAAAAAACAAACAAAACGATATTGTAGTTGATATAATTTTGGTTTGACTAGTGTTTAAATCTTCACTGTTAACCAAAATGCCTCACTTCTAGGAATGTAATAAAATTATGCTATTTTAAATATTAGGGCCATCATTCTTACTTCTAGAGACCCAAATGTAGCTGGTAGAAAGCCTAAGAAGTAGGGACCTGTCAGAGCAGCAAGTTCAGCAAAAATTCAGTCAGTCTGCTTTATCGAATTGAATCAAGACAGTTTTTTTTTTTTATTGTGGAAGCTGTTTAGCATGATCCCTATAGCATTTAGAGGGTAGTACAAGGCCTTAGCTTGCTGATATAGCTGTGGAAGAGTTTCTAGCTTTTAGCAGTAAATCAACAGAAACGAGAACTTGACTGTTAAAATCTTTAATGTAGTGGTACAAACTGTTTAGTCAAAATGCAATGAAAAAAATTGTAAAAAAAGAAAGCCTCTTTCTTTTCGAAGGACACACGCTGTTGTTTATACAAATGCTAACACATGAACATATACATTAAAAAATTACAAAAACATAATCTTCCTATTAAAAGTGCACAAACATACAAATACATCCCAAATACAAATTCAATACACATTGTAAGAAACTGTAAATAAAACAATAACAAGAACAACAACAACAAAAACAAACTAACCAGAAAAATAACATTACAACAAATACATGTTGTGCTTATGTGTTATTAACACACAACTTACTGTGTTTCTGGAACAAACTAGACTTCAAATGCAACAAACTAGACTTCAAATGACTAGAGTAAAACAGTTACAAACTATAGCAAAAAGAGAGTCTTGTCTAACTATCCTCAAAAACACAATAGCAACTGAAAAAAGAGAGGGAAAGACATGTCTGAGCATGCTCATAAAAAGAACCTGGTGCTTTTTAAGAGCATGCTCAGGAACATGTCTTTTTACCCTCTCTTTTTCCAGTTGCCAGTGCATTTGTTGTGAGCATGCTCACACATTAGTTTCCCTCTGTTGTTAGTATTTTATGAGCATGCTCAGATATAAATTTCCCTCTATTTTTCCACTTGCTGATGATGCCTTTTATCGAATGCTCAGACTTATTTCAGTTGTTGGAAAAATTATGCTAAGCACTTGGCATGTGTGTAGGTAGCAGTGTTTTCCCTTCTTTCAACCCTCATGTAAAGTTATCTATTAGACTGAATCTAATTAACAAACAATGGATCTAGTAACAAACAATGGATCTAGTAACAAACAACGGATCTAGTAACTAGGTAAATCAAACACTTGATCTAGTAATCAGTTAGGGAGTAGCAACGTGCTATGTGCTCACCTCAGTAGGAACTTGCGGCTGGCTTTCCGCCATAACTGGCTTACAAACTAGATTCTACCGTTTTCTAAAACCTGGGTGACGTTCTCACATTCTCTGTTTATCTCTCACCCACCACACCCAAAATGCAGACTGTAAAAGTAGACTATATATAGTGCGTTACCGAGAGAACCACGCGAATATAACGACCTTGTGCAGAAAGGCTGCGCTGACCCCACCTTTGACCTCAATCGCTATCACACTGGAAGCGCACTTGACCGTCTCTCACTGCTGAAGTGATGGCGGGCAGTAAGTGTTCACCACCAGTGTGTGTTGGTATAGATAATAATGCATGCATCACCAATACTGGAGTGCTATTTCTGACACTAGGCTAGCTTGTTGTAGTAACCTGACAACATGTTTGTGTGTTAAATATACATGTGCAGTGGAACATCAATTATCTGGACATCAATCATTCCAATCATCCGTTAACCAGAACAGAACAAAGACTGCACGCACATTTAAAATTGCAAGTGGCTGAAAAAGGGAGGAGCTAAAGCTACTGTACTTCAAGGAATTTTAATTCCAGAAGTCCACTCACTATGGCAAGGGTAAGTTAATAAAAAGAGTGTGTTTGTGTGTGTGTGAGTAGAAAAAAGAGCGTGTTTGTGTGTGTGTGAGAGTGTATTTATGTGGGCGTGTGAGTAGAAAAAGAGCATGTTTGTGTGTGAGTAGAAAAAGGTGTGTTTATGTGTGCGTGTGAGTAGAAAAAGAGTGTTTATGTGTGCGTGTGAGTAGAAAAGAGTGTTTATGTGTGCGTGTGAGTAGAAAAAGAGTGTTTATGTGTGCGTGTGAGTAGAAAAAGAGTGTTTATGTGTGCGTGTGAGTAGAAAAAGAGCGTGTTTGTGTGTGCGAGTAGGAAAAAGAGTGTTTGTGTGTGAGTAGGAAAAAAATGTTTGTGTGTGAGTAGAAAAAAGTGTGTTTGTGTGTGCGTGTGAGTAGAAAAAGCGTGTTTATGTGTGCGTGTGAGTAGAAAAAGAGCGTGTTTGTGTGTATAGTTCTATATAGTTTTTTTTCAGAATGATGTAGCGTTCTTATCTCTCTAGTTCAATTACTCTCAACCTATCAACAACTCCATTCTCTCACCACTTTAATTTTAGATGTCATAATTAACGTCCAGACATACACGTGGTTACAGGAATCACATGATAAACATGTGACACAGAGTTCAGGGGAATGCACTTAACAACAGCTGTTTGTGGTTCACTGGTCCCAACATTACACATAAAGAATGAGTCAGTTCCTGTAAGAACTGAAGTAGGTACATATTGTACACTTCCATATGCAGGGGCGGCGCAAGTGGTCCGGCCAGTCAGGCCATGGCCTGACCAATATTCTATGGGTGGCATTAGGCATAAATTGATTTGTATGGTACGCATCGTTAATTAGGCGAGAATCGTTAACGATTGAGAGTTAGTCGGTCGCGCGGGAATCGGCGTTTTCGCGTGGAGGATACTGCGTAATTGGCAGGCATTGATTTCTCTTCCTTGTACGACCTTCGACAAGCCTAACCTACCAGGACCTGCATTTAAATTTCCCAAACGCTCTTTTTGTAAAAAGAATATAGTACAGAGGTGCTTTCAGCACTTCTTGTTTGAAAGGTGGCCATTTCTCCACTACAAGGAAGACACTGACAATGTGTTCTGTTTTACTTTCCTGAAGATGTTTAAAGAGAAAAAAAATCTTGTTGTAAGGCTGATGCAGCATTTGTAAGTTCACTTAATTCAATTTTTACTTTCTTTTTAGCTACATTAAATAATATTTTGTATAGATTAATAGAGGATATGCAAACAGGATGGATGCTATATTGAATTTGTTAGTGATTCCGAACACAGAATGCAAATATTTGGTACATTAACTTCCTGAAACTTTTTTCATGAATCAGTCATCTTCATTTATTTCCTGAAATATAATTATTATTACTTATTAATTTAATGGTTATATCATTAATACATGCAATGTCCTACTAATTTAGTCTTACTGACGAACTTTACCACAGACAAGTGATGTGAATGGCCTGACCAATCTAAAATATGTTGCTCCTCCCCTGATATGTATGTATGTGTGTTAACACTCTCTTATTGCATTGCCTCTGAGTACATTGAAGTATACATTGGACTCTTGTGTTGGTAGGTACAGCATTACTGGTGAGACATTCAATGCTGAATTTCATAGCATATCTCCTCATAACTGTAGCAGTCGACAGTCCATAAAACATCTGAATTAGGTATGAATATAGAAAAGAATGACCAATCAAATTTGATATCATGTGATCATATGTATATACATTAACAGCACGTGCGACCAAATAATAGCATGAATTGTTTGATATAGTTTCTACTAAGTCTCTACAGGTCAGTTCCTGCTATCTCCTCAGATTTCCGACAAATTGGCAATCACTGAATGAATTATTGCACACAAAATGACGGCACTACATACTTGTCTCATAAACATACATGTTACTAAGTACAAGCTTTCCTTCTTCCATTTATACTCCAGATAGAGCACACTTCCCTGTTATCCTGACCAACTTCCAGCTGAGCCAGTTATCTGATGCATGGTATTTCCCACACCACAACTGACACTATGGCAGAGCATGTATAATTCTAGCAAGATGACTCAGAGGAATTACAGAAACACTTCTAGAGGAAGAAAGAGGAGAACGATCACACCGAGAACCTCGTAAAGAAGAGAAAGTTAGTTATTTGAAAGAAGTGGGGTTTAGTGGCGATTGAGAGTTGTAGAATTTGCCTATGAAATATGAAAACAAGATTACTGAAAGTGAAATTCAACCCCCAAGTTAGTTTAGTGTTGTTAATCAATGTCAATCCTATAAGAGGCCCCCTTAGAAAAACTTTCTTCTCCCCCCCCCACCCCCCTCTCTCAAAATCCTTTAGTTACATTTTGACTGTGCACATGGAATTAGCATACTGTTACACATTTTTGTACTGCATTGGTCTCTACACAGCATAATGTGCCTGTTTTTTATTCTCATTGCCCCTCAAAATATTTAAGAAAGGTTGTTGTTGTTTGCCCTTCTTAGATTCGCTTTCTGAATGAAGCCTGTGCTGTAAATATCGAAGCTATCACATTAGAGTGTTAATTGTCTGACTTGGTAACAATCCATGGACACAGATTTGTTAATCACAACAGATTTACTGCTGGGGGATGATCTGAGTAGTGAGCAAGTGCTAGCACAAATTATCTTGTAAGAAACTGATGCATGCTGGATACATGTCACTCACTACCCCTTATCACAATAGTGTGATGATGAATAAATCACTGAAGTTGGAGAAGTGTTAATAAGCATGAACATTTAATTGGTTCTTGCAGATATGCTGGTTGCTGCTGTGATGAAGGGACACTGCATGGATTATTCTGGGATGAACTCAACCTAGCAATTTGCCGGTGAGAAATTCTAATGGCCATGGTTACCATAATTGCTGTACTAACTTTAAGTGGATGATATGGGAAGGGGCAGTGGCTAGCTTCTGAGAGATTCCCCTTTCCACCTAACTGGCTGTATAAAATACCATGTGTGGCTGGACTGTTGCAGCTGCTTCTACAATGACTTATTTCAAATCTTTAAATTTGTACTCTCTTAGCATGCACAAGACACCTTATTAGAACTGTAGCATTAGCTTGTGTGTTATATTCTCTTTTTATGATTTTGCACAATGGGCCATGATCTAGATTGGCATCATTTTTTTAAAGTCAGATAAAATAAACTCACCCCTCAAATTGCTACCTTAAATTAAACGGACAATAAACCATTACCATACAGATAGGCTATAAACTTATCCACAACTTCCATAGTGATATGCCATATGTCGTGTTTGATTCTCTCATTTATCTTTGAAACAAATCACGTGTAATGGTAAACAATGAATAGTTGTAAAAATGGTTTCGCATGTGTTTGGAGACTACAAAAAACATTCTCCTTTCTCTTTAGTTTTGTATTTAACCCTCAGCGTGCATGTGCGAGAAGAGTTACAATACTCAGTTTATCTGTCTGTCACTCAGTCATCATGTCGCAGTTCCTAAAAGTTAAGAGTGAATCATTACAGTTATGTTAATCGTTTCACCGGCAATAGCGCCATATCACGCTTTACCAATAAAAATTCAACCGCTCGCGATCCGATCCTAAATTTGGTCTCAAAGTACGCAGAATGAAAAGCTTTAACAATGCTCTAAATAGGCGAATTATGTGTTGTCGGTAACTAGGGGGGAAAGGGAAAAGTAAATTTGAATTTTTAAATTGACCGCACGCGTTGACCGCAGGAGAGAGAATGGAAGCCGACAAAGTTATTTAGCGCTTATTCGACGACGACTTCGGTCTTTCTGAGGATGAAACTAGCGATGAGGAGGGTGAAGGAATATTTGCTTGTGCTGGGCAGCAGCATTTGGACACAGTTGAGCTAGCAACTCTGAGTAGTGGAGTGGAAGTTCAGACTAGTAGCACTACTGGAGCCAACTTATGTTTCAGGTAAATGTAGAGTAGTAAAGTAAATGTAGTAGCTATATAAAATATAGTCAAACAATACTTTTTAGGTGTTATAGTAAGTAACATGCAAAATAGCTGGTTGCAGTCAATATAATAATCAATAAAAAATATATATAGGGAGAGAGAGAGAATGCACAAGAATACATTGAACAGGAATCTATTGTAACTTTACAGACGGAGTCAATTGACATGGATGCTCAAGCAAGTCAAGGGAGTTTCTATCTTCCATCATCCATGGAAGACTTCAGTCCTTCATCTACTATGGATATCACTTCTCAAGGGTCTGGAGCAGAATCAGACATTACTCAACAGTGTGTTAGTGGAAGTAGGTGGCATGTATGAGGAGGGAGAAGGAGGGAGAGGTAGGTGAGTAACAGTAAGAGCAAGGCTAGCAGGGGAGGAAGAGGAATAAGGGGAAGGAGGCGTGTTAGTACAAGGCTTAGTAGTAGAAAGGGGCGTGAAAGACAAATCAATTCAGGCAGGAGTAGTAGCAGTACTACTTGAGCTAGCAAAACAGCTCATTGGTAGCTTCTCTACAAGATGTCATAGTGCTGGTCGTCCACGATCTGTTGAGCATCTTCAGCTAATAGACTGAATGTAAATTTAGGTCACTGGCCTAAGCATGCAGATAGAAAGGGGAATTGTGCTGTCAGTTATCATAAGAAAAAATAAGCTTACTGCTGTTGGGAATCGCCATGAGTCTCGTGTTCAATGTGAGTACTGCAAAGTGCATTTATGTGTATCATCTGAAAGAAGCTGTTTCAAAAGTATCACACCCTTGTAGACTTCACTTCATGAAACTAACTGCCCATATTTTTGAAATTTATATTTTAATGACTCATGCACAATATTTGATAGTTTATGCACAATTTTCAGTTATTCATTTTTTGTACTTCATGGTTATTCATGCTCTATATTTTATAAACACATATCATCTCAAATTCACATCAACATTACTGATTACTAGTCTATTATTGAAATAATAACCTGTTTGAAGAATAATGATTAGAAAGATAGGTCTAATACATTTTTTTACACTGGAATTATCTAAATAATATTCATGAAATTGAGCCTAGGATAAATATGAAACCTTAGTTGTTTAGTTTTGTCCCATGAAATAGCTGTACAGTAAAGAATCCATGGACTGGCTTGAATCAGTCTGGAGTTCAAAATAAGATTATTCATTGTCGTGGTTTACAAGATAATTATATTCATGTTATGGTTTACAAGTGGTAATTACCACACATTGGTTGCTAGGCAACAAACAATTTTTCTGTAATGTATATTTTATAAAGACAATTTTTTTCTATGGTTGCTATGGACCATTTTATAGTCCTGATTTTATATAATTTTTTTCAAAATGTCTAAATAAATCCGACGGTGAAAGGGTTAAAAGCAAAGATTCAGTGTTCATACCTGTTTTTGATGATTGTTCTCTAGTATCACTACTATTATAACCATTATCATCATCACTACCATTACCATCACCATCACTACCATCACCATCACTACCATCACTACCATCACCATCATCACCACTGTCATACTATTATTGCTAGCACTATCAATGCAACCATCACTGTCATTGTCATTTTTTTCCTCATAAGTACTACATATATATAATACTTATTAGTTACATGAGTCAGAGTGTGATATGGCGAAATATTTCATGAGCAGGCTAATATATTTTCATGAGCCAGAGGGATTGAAAATAAAGCCTGAGAGTGAAATACCTAGCCATAATACTCTGACAAGTGTAATAAATGGTTTATTCCACACTAGATATCTTCACTACTGTAGTTAGTACTAGAGGAAGGGTAACTCACAGCCTAAAGTTGGTTGTAGGGGCTACCCACAAACCCAGCAGATATCTTAGCAGCTGCTCTAACCTGGTTGAGTAGGCTACACACAAGAGGAAAGCTGTAAAAACCAAGAGAATTGACAAATTGGCCGGTTGCTATAACCACTAGGGTAATTAGTGTGAAATAATTACCTTGAAATAGCGTGGGGTCATATTTCACGGGACGTACCTAAAGATATCATTGTGAAGATAGGGTGGAATATATGTGACCGTCTACAGGAAAACCGGGCACAACGCGGCACCCTTCGAAAAAATTTTTTTTGCACTTACAGAGTTGTCGGCGTCCAGATATTGAGCTCTCCAAGTTTTATCGTCGTAGCTTAAGTCGTTCCCGCTATAATAGACCTAACCGTTCCCTTCCGTCGGCTTGAAACAATACATTTTTAAGAAATCGATCGATCTTTTCTCGATATTTACGCACGCCGCGTTGTGCCCTGTTTTCCTGTAGACGGTCACAAATATAGATCTCAATTATAAATCTCAATTGAGACTTGTTAGTGAGGGTCTTGCTTCGCTCACCCTATTATTATTATTATTCTTACTATTATATTTAGCATTTCATTGTTTGTTTTAAATTCAATAGTCCTCTAAGTTTCTCAATGAATTTTTCTCTAATAAACACATAGTAATTTTTGACTTAGATACCTGTACTGACAAATGGCATAGGGGTGTAAAAAAAATTACACACACATACACACACACACACACACACATACACACACACTGTGGTGTAGTCACAGAGAGCTGTCACCAGATATAGGGGAAGACTGATTATGTAGGCTGCCACCAGAGTTACTACTGCTATATTTCCAAGCTATTAGAAGCTTCTTCCAACTCAATCCCAGATGTCTTAATTCAGTTCTTAGGTCAGGCCAGATAAAGGGTCAAGCAGCACCGAGCCTGAGCTGGCCATATATATAGCAAACCAGCCCGAGCATGCTCACTAAAGGATGATACAGTAAACAGGCAGAGGTCGTGAGAATGGAATGTGTTTCTGAATGAGATGTTAAGTGTCTGTGACAAAATACATTCTTAGTGCACTTCATTAGCTAGGATGTTGTGTTCTGTTATGATCATGTCCTGTGGATGTGGTGGGTACACCACACACACACATACACACACACACACACACAAGTCAAATTAAGTAAATCCATTAGGTATATAATATGCTGAATTCTTAAATAAATAAGCCACTTTGATTTTTTAAACTCTTACTGGATAGACTCGATACAATTTCCATAGCTGTTACAATTCTTAGAGTAATAGCAAAGTATTAGAGTATATGGATATATAATAGCATGGAAAGCTGTGGTATTGGGGATTAATAGCATGAGTTGAGCGAGTTTTTTTTTACCAGGTAAGCCAAGTGAAATTTCTTGCAACATGAGTGCTATCTATCCGAATACCACAATTTTCCATGCTATCATATGTTAATACTATAGCCAAAGATAACAGTTCATTTCTGCAGTTAAGAAAAACCATAATCTTGTATTATATTTTCATCAAATAAAAGTTTTCATTCCAGTTCTGCTATTACTCATACTTTTCTTATCATTGCTGAATAGCATTGCTCAGGAATTTTGCTGGAATATCGTGGCAAGGTCGCGAAGAGATCACCGTGACCAACCAGATCATTATTTCAGTTTTCCTAATAGCACCACACTTTTTTTGTATTAAAAAATGCCTTGGCAAAGATATTAGACTTCTTATATATATACTCGGTCATGCCTACCTGAAAAATCGTCCATATTGAATGAATTAAATTTATTGAAATTATTTCCAATAAAAAACAACAACACATAACATTCTATGCTTATCTATGTGATCTTATTGGATTTAAAGATGACCTTATGTGCTCTTAATTATAGGATCTTCATCCTTACAAGATTTCTATAAATTTTATGTTTATATTATGTTTGTAAATTATAAAGATCTTCATAAGTTCTGATAAGATCTTTGCAAGTTTTTATAAGATCTTCAGAAGTTCTTAAGATCTTCATGAGATCTTATAGGATTCTACATTATATAATTAATGTGTTCTATTGGATCTGATAAGATCCTACAAGATATTATAAGATCTTATATAAGAGTCTATCAGCTTTTTAAATTTTTTTTTAAATTTTTTTATTGGAACTGCAGCAAAATGGAAAAAGAGTTGCTATCAGAAGTAGTTTAATACGGAAGAATAATTGAACAAGGAATATTTTTAGCTGGAGTTGTGCAGGAGTTTGGCTTAGGAAGTCCACAATTTCAGACTTCTAAAGAGACAGGAAGATTATGGAAAAGTTTTCAGCAGAATTAGCTGACCCTAGTAGCCTGAAGAAGAGGTGCATTGTCAGAAGAGATAATGATAAAGATTTTATAATGTCGTGCATTCTGGTTTACTCAGAAAACAACAGCAACTACTTGCATGTGCTAATAATACACTTTATGGTGTGTGTGTGTGTGTGTGTGTGTGTGTGTGTGTGTATGTGTGTGTGTGTGTCTACAGACCTATAGAGGCATTCAGAATTAGCCACTATTTCAGAAGGATCAAAGGTCATAAGCAGTCCCACTATAAACTGAAAGGTAACAAAACTTATTGTTACCTGCCTACCTGTCTCAGGTTGGTAGCAAAAGCAGGTGCTTCATTCTATAGGCTGTGGTTGGGTGATTCTGGGTTGATAATACATGCTGTTGGGTAAGAACTACATGTGCTTGGTAATTTGGTGATGGCTAGCTCGGCTGGGTGTTAAACTGGCTGGCACTTCAGCTTGACCACTGTATGGAGCCAGTGGATTGATGTGTACATACATACATACCTAGTGGTGTAGGAAGATGTTTCGGTATTGGGGGGGGGGGGGCTCCAAAGGTGAGGTCACCACTGAGATAGTGCCCTAAAATTATGGGGGGAGGGGGCATCCATGTCCTGCACGAATCCAAACAATCGACCTTGTAGCCATAACCTAACACATACATACATACATACAAACACACATACATACATACACACATACATATATACATACAAACTATTGCTGTAAGTTTTTTGCTTTATTTGGCGAGCGAGCGTAGCGAGCGAGACACTTACAGGGGTAACACAATAGAAAATCGGGATGTTTATTTATTTATTTGTATATATGTTTGGACGTAGTATGTCATTTTGTACTTTGACCCTCGCATTTTTGTGTTAGTTATGTGGTCGACCCCGTCCCAAATTGCACTAAACAGAATCCTCTGGTTTATCGATCAGTACCCGTATCACCCTAGAAATGAATTGTTTACCATTTTGAATGCGGGTGCAGTTAAAACTTGAAAACTTAAGGGACTTCCATTTCTATTCGAGTTAGTGGCGGTGGTAAGTCAATGCGCTCTTTGTCATGGTTATAAGCCATGCGCAACAGTATTACTTGAAAATACATTGTCCACTAGACTACCGCGAAGGTAAGTCTGTGTAGGTGCATGTCCAGTTGTGTCAAAGCATTGTGTGTTACAACCACTACATAGCTAAAGAATATCACAAAGAAAACTTTTAAATAACGTGTATTGTTTTGTTGTTTTTTCCCTTCAATTCAAGCAGTTGTAGAGAGTTGTTACTATGGCACTGAAATCTCTTTACCGTGTATGCAAATTTAAAAACTGGACCTTGTTTTCAGTAGCTTCAGTGTTAGAAGTCAAAATCATTCATATAAAAATAGTATAGTCTTTAGGCTCGCTCGCCATTGTGCTCAAGCACATCACTAGTTTAGAAGTATTTTCTGGCAAAGAATATAGAGTATTCGCGCATACACACGTACATGTATTGACTTGCATGCGCTACATATCGACATTTTGATACTACACCTACAGTAGACCCTCAGTTATCTGAACCGTTTATCCGAACTCTCGCTAATCCGAAACACCATTTTTTTTTTTTTTTTTTTGTTTTCGGGGGGGGGGGGGGGGGAATTTGATCTCTTCTTTGAATTTTGTGTGCTAATGATTTCTTTCTTTTCCCCCCCCTTCCCCTGCCTTTCGAATATCCTAACAACCCTCGGTCCTGAGGTCTTTGGACAATTGAGCGTCTACTGTATTTAGGTTTTTGTAATAGCTAGCCATTTTGTAGTAATGCTGGTGGTTCGCACCTTTTGATGCTTCACTTATTTATTGTTTATAATTTATTTATTAATTCTTTATTTGTTTGTCTTTTTATTTATTTTATTAATTTTATTGTTATTTATTGATTTATATATTATTTGGTTTATTATTTGTTTATTTATCATTTGATTCATTTTGTTTATTATTTATTTTATTCCATGATGTTGGCTGTCCGTGCTGCGTGCAAATCACCCTTCAGGATATAATAAACAGTAAGTGTGCCCTCTGGTTGCCTCACGTAAAAGCTTCTCCCTCCCCTACCCCAAAGAAAATGATCTAGATAGAACATGTGACAGTTTTCTAAAGATGATCTGAATGGAGGGTTGAGGTTTCCATGCTGTAGTGGTCCACCCCCATGTGTTAACCACATATACACACACACACATACACACACACACACATACACACACACACACACTCACAGGTTTGTAGCCAACTATTACACTATTGAGGTCAGTGTGTTGGGACCACAGTCTCAGGTTAGTGGTGTGACAATAACATGGTTCATGTTATATGACAGTGACTTTCATTTCTATTCTGTTCAACTAAACCATTGTCACTGTGCTTGATCTAATTTGATTGTGTGAGAATTGGAATAGCTATAACTGTTATTCACAGCACTATCTCTCTCTTTGTAAGAAAGGGAGGAGGAAGGATATAACACCTTTATTCCTTGAGTACTTCACATGCAGCATATTTCTGTCACAGCCTGAAGTAGCAGGTTATTCAAGGGCTCAAGTTAACAATTTACCCCGAATAGAAGTGAGTGGGTGGGTTCACAGGAATACTTTATACTAAAAATGTTTGGCAAGTTTATTACAAACAGAGAGCTGGGTGGGTGTCTACCTTGACACATTCTCCTGTTTATTATTGTAATTAGTTTCTCTTCAATTTCAACAACAGTGAGATGAGTAAGCTTTAGCATCAGCAATGGGTATCAAGCAAAGCAATAGAATTTAGTCAGTGGTTTGTTAGCTCACTAACTGTCTGGCTGTGTATGGGAGGTTAGCATGAAGAGCATCAGGTCGAGCAAGTCAGTCGTTTGGCATCAAGCAGTTCGATAATATGCAGCAGAGAAAGTCAGATACTCAAGTCACTTATTGTGATTGTGAATGATCGACTGTTTCAGAATAATACTAACTGGTGTTTGGACTTTGTGGACTGATGCCCTATTTGGTGCCCGAGTTATTAACTTGGGAACACAGCCTTGCACGTGGCCTATTCGAGGGCAGGAGTTATTCAAGGTGTGCAACTTATTCAAGGAAGTATGGTAAGTCTGTTGGCTATGTAAAGACTACTAATGAAGATTTTTCCAGTAAATCAGATAAGAGGCTATTTTGCATGTGTAGTAGTACACTAATAGGACCAATGCATTGAACTTTTATGAAAGCTGTAATTTAGCCGCCTTCCCCGCCCACCTTCCTTCTGCTGATTATATTATATGAAACGTGCAGTATTGTAAGCCCCCAATCGTCTACTTCACCAAATCTGAAGTCGACCATACAGTGTGGTGATCCTATACCAGATAGTATTAGATTTTCTGATATCTGGAGATTCTTACCATAATTATTATATTTACCATACCATTAAAAATATGGTAAAAATTATTAATTTTATTATTTTTATTGTTATTTATTGATTTATATATTATTTGGTTTATTATTTGTTTATTTATTATTTGATTCATTTTATTTATTATTTATTTTATTTGCTGCAATGCATCTGGGGAAGCTATTCCCCAATGGTAGTTTTCTCTGGCAAAAGATGAATTAAGTAAGGATGAAGTTCCTGGAACTCCCTATGGAATGTCAGACTTGGGGTGGATGGATCAAGAATTGTTTGCTACGTGGTTTTCTAATCATTTCTTGCAGCACGCTGTTAGTAGCCGTCCATTATTGCTTATGTTTGGTGGTCATTCTCACACTATACATTAGATCTGATTCATAGTGCGAAAGATAATGAGGTAATCATTTTTTGTTTGCCGCCTCACACTACAGCAGATAGTCAGCCCTTAGATACCAATTGTTTTAAGGCCTATTGGTCAGAAGCATGTAGAGAGACTATATGTTCAAAAATCCTGGTAAGGTAGTATCCAAGTTTCAGTTTTCACATTTGTTTTCTGATGCCTGGTCAAAAGGAATGTCCATTAGCAACATAACAATGGGTTTTCGTAATATAGGAATATATCCTTTCAATTGTGAGGCACTTCTGAATAAATTGCCAAAATCTCAAGAAATATTTGATACAGCTGATGAAGATTAAATTCCTGATAATAATGATCCTGCAATGGCAGATATGGAAATTGATGAGGAATTTCCTGATGGTTTTACGGGTGATCTCATTACCATTGCTGAAGAGAATGAAGAGGCTTTCCCGACTATTGACCATGCAGACGATGACGAAGATTCTGTTCCAGGTTTTGCATCAGATAAGGTCAAATTATTTCAAACCAGACTTGAAAATGGTTTTGATGTGTTTGATAACAGTGAATATGTCTCCTAGCTTCAACTCCATCATCCGGAAAATGTACCTTCTCCTTCCATTATGGCTGTATGTTCTCTCAGGTGTCACCACAATCAGCAAGTGAGCTGGATGCTCAGGGTGTTGCTGGTGTGATTTGTTTCTTTGTTAGCACTACATTCACTGTTGGGGTCCAATTGCAGTGGTGGATACGGGGAGGTTTGGCTGCTTTCAAACTAAACTCCCTTTTTTATTTAGCTAACTAAAATATAATAATTATCTGAAACAACTTAGTGTAGAGCTTCCGTTCATTGACAGCGACTGACCCGAACTTCTATAGACCTTGACTACATATAGAATCCCAATTGTTATCTTAACTGGAGGGCTGTAACTTATACACAGTGGTAGATCCAGAGTAGTTCAGCAAATGTTTTGTTTTGTTTAGTCAGACTTCACCCCTGATTCGAGAATGTGACACAATCAAGTTTGATGTCACAGGGGAAAAAAACTGCTAAAAGTATTTCTGAATATGTTCTATTTGTCAGAAATACATTATGTCGCGTAAAAATAATGATGAACTTCAAGTAAGTCTCTAAAGTGTGAAAGTGCTAATTCTAGCAAGTTTTACATAGTGTACTCACACTGACATGGTGACGCATCCCTCATTTAAATCGCTAGATTCCAGCCCTGAATGGACCCCATCAGTTTCTTTAACAGGGTTTCATACACTTGGGGGCTAGCCCTGGAATCTTGTACCCTTCGGCTTGAATTCAATACTTCATCAGATTGTGGGGATAAACGTTTATTATAAAACTTGATCTTCAGCATATAGCACTGTGTTGTGTTCATGATTTAGTTGGTTATAGTATCAATAAGTATTAAGCATACCCTCCAACTTTTCCAAAGGAGCTTCAGGGACCATAGCCACGCCCGCCACTAATTAAGTAAATGAAAAATGATAAGAGAGATAAATGTGAATTTAATGTATTAATCAGTGATTATGACGTAGAACTTGACGGTTGTGATAATGATGTGATATGGTATCAAAATATATATCCCCTACACTAAATAATGACTTCATTGTAATAGTAAATTGCTGTTGCTTTTGTTTATGTATTACAAAGTTTGTTGTGCTAGCTAGAAAGTAGTAAATAACCACTACTTTATTACTGCTTTTACCTTTAGAGCTTCTCCCTATACCACCAGGGAATTGTTGAGGCCAGCTAAAATCAAAATGGCATTGCCTTCTGGCTCTTTTAGGCTTAGGAGGACCGCAATCACTCATGTCAACCTCTACAATAACCGTGAATATACTCCTGCATTTGTGATACTGACGATCATTTCCCATTTCGCGTAGAGACACCCTTTACCTTTTGCCGGTTAAAGTAACTTTCCGGGACAAATACATAGTAGTCTCTTCCGGGACCGGGGACAAAGTTAATAAATCCGGGACGGTCCCGGACATTTCGTCATCAATTTATCCAATTCTCATTCAATTTAAGTGTGTTTGTCTGTCATGCAATAAACAAAAAATGACAAGTAATTCCATTCATCCTAGAGTTAATAATTCCTTGATTTGCATGTAATTGAAGTGGTGCTGGAGAATTAAAATTTGCTGGTGTTTGCTTATCAGACTTCCATGGTGATGGGGCTATGGTGTATGAAACATGACTCTTGGCAGTTATTATCATAGTTGCCATGTACAGTTGAGTTGCTGATACAGTGTTAGAAAGTAGGGTGTGCGTTTGCACCAATCTCTGATGTACTGGTTAATTGTTCTTGTTTAGTTGTGGTGTGTGTGTGTGTGTATGTGTTCATGCATGTGTGTGCCCATTTGTTGGGGAGATATGGCTGGGTGTGTTTATCAGCCTCTGTCAGTGTAGTTGTGTTCATTGGTCAACCACATCAGCAGCTTCACATGTTCACATATCAACTTGCTAAGCTAGGACACTCTAGTGAGTGACAAGCTTATGCATTGGTGTATTGCAGTTTGTTGGATGTTTGTGAGAGTGCATGAATGAACCGTGCTATAATCATGTGGTATTCTTAAAATAACATTCTATTGTTATGAACCACTTGCCTAGTATGTTGTGGTATTAACCAGGTCTCCTATACTTACATACTCTAGCTAACAACTTGCAAAGGATGAATGTGTTTGTGTCATGGCACAGTACAGTTGTGTTATTCTATTTCATTACTTTACACTGTATGTGATAGAAATTGAATATGGTGTCAGTGTGACCTGGTTTCCAGTTAATCTTGTTTTGACTGCTTTAATCAACGAATACAGTATGAGTCAGGCCATGTCAAGCCAGCAAGCTTCATGTTAAGGAATATGTCATCTTTCTATACTTGTACATCTTACACTCTATTTCCACTGGTAGTCGAGATTTGTTTACGACGTTGAAATTGACTTTTATTGTTTTGTTGTTGTTTTTTAATTCAGCAATTCAAATTTGTAGTGACCACAACTTATTTAATGAGTGGTTAATGAATCTGAATTTCTTTGTTGGTGTTGATGCTGTGGTTGCTAGAAATGAACAAGCATACTAACACAAATGCTTAAAGTCGGCAGCTTTTTTTTTTTTTTTTTCTTTTCTTTTTCCCTTCCTACAATGGAATGGTGTAAGCTGTAGCTTCAACCGTTACTAACATACGAACCTAACCATTCCGATTCACAAGCTTATTTTTTAATACATTTTCGGGAATTAAATTAATATTTTCCCAATACGTAGTGCTCAATTTTCCACTAGACGGTCACATATATTGCAGAGAGTAAGTAAGAAAATGTATTGGGGAAAATGATCCTTTTTGAAGCTAAGCCTGACTTGTGGTTTACATCTTGGTGAAAATAAAATGCAGTGTTTTATTACAAAACCAGCTATACAATTTTGGTGTAATATCTCATATGCTCGTAGAGCACTCAGCCGTGTGTTGTGCATGAAACATTGCTGGGTGCACCTTGCTAATATTATTAATTTTGGAAGAACTGGGTTGATCTAGTTTATTGTATGTTCTCATGTCTGTGAATGATGATTACATGTGTTGTTTGGCAAGTGATGATACATACACACTTAACTGGTGTTGTATAGATGAACTAAAGTGTTGTGGTCATGCTGAGATGGTAGGGCTGCCACTATTCCTGGCCTCGGTGGGATCACCACCGGGCACACTTGATATCAACTAAACAAGACAATGGACCAACTGAACAAAGCCTGGAAATGAACTGAGTTATATATAATGACATGATGATCAGTACCACACAAGAAATGTTAGCGATTCTGAAACGATGACGACACTGTACCACATGGCAAACTATGTTGGGCTTGCACATTCTGACACATTGCCCTTGTGCTATTGTATTCCCTCCTGCTTCATCCTAGTTCAAGCTGCGATGATTCCACAGACGCCCAGCGGTGGATAGCAGTTTGTATGCTGACCATATCAGAGAATATGGAGTGTGGTATTAGTGGAGCATAAAGTTCCCCTAATATTAAGGCACTAATGCACATGACTCTAATGTGAAGGATTGGTGTATTATTATCTGATGCCTGTCCTTTATCTATAATCATTTGTTTATTGTGCGAGTGTGTGTAGATGTATTAGCAAATAGGAAGTTGTATTTTTCATTAGTTATAGGAACATGTTTTCTTAATCAAACCTGTCAGAGACTGTGTTCTATGGCAAAGATGAAATTACTACATCAGTACTTGTCTGTTAATTAGGTACAGTTATGGCGAAGTGTACATCAGCAACATGGTGGCTAACTAGTTGGAATATCTAGAGATTGATAGTGAAACAGTCCTGCTGCTGCAATGTCTATATTCTGTTCTGGTTGTGCCCTCCTGTAATGGACTATGTAAGTTTGAGTGGCAGTGTAATGTGTGCAGTGTAATGTGTGCAGTGTATGTGTAATGTGTGCAGTGTATGTGTTATGTGTGCAGTGTATGTGTTATGTGTGCAGTGTATGTGTTATGTGTGCAGTGTATGTGTTATGTGTGCAGTGTATGTGTTATGTGTGCAGTGTATGTGTTATGTGTGCAGTGTATGTGTTATGTGTGCAGTATTGCAGTGTATGTGTTATGTGTGCAGTGTATGTGTTATGTGTGCAGTGTATGTGTTATGTGTGCAGTGTATGTGTTATGTGTGCAGTATATGTGTTATGTGTGCAGTGTATGTGTGCAGTGTATGTGTGCAGTGTATGTGTTGTCATGGATAATAAGATATGTATCAATAACAGTGGAACTAGCACATTGGAATCACTTGGGCTAAGACATGATTTGAATTATTGGACTAGCAATGTCTACTTTTTGTATGTAGCACATCTTATAATTAAATAATACTCACCAAGTGAATGAATATTACTATATTGAGCTCTGGCTGTGTCCAGATAATTCAACTAGAGCTAGCTATGATTTCCCACTGACACTGTGGTAAAGTCTGGGATTCCTATTCTCAAATGATAGTGATGATACATGCGTGAATGATGATACACATGTGAATGATGATACACGCGTGAATGATGATACACATGTGAATGATGATACATGCGTGAATGATGATACACATGTGAATAGTCCAATATGTCTTAATACCCACATATCAAGTTGTGGTTTTTGAAAAAAAATTAAAATCGTATATGCCAAAAATTTTAACTGGAGAGAAAAAAATCCCATAAAATTGAAAATATGGCCTCAGTCAGAACTTATTTGATTACATAAACGATAGCATGTCATTTTATTGGTCCAAAAATTCAGAAACACATGATCTCACATGGCTAGCTGTCACACAATATTCAGTTAAGCTTTTCTCTAGTTCTTATCTCTCCCACTCAACCACAACACACACACATACATACACACACACATACATACACACACAGAATCTAATTTATCTTTGGTCCTAGACAGATTTATTTAGAAGTTGTGATATGTATTATGTTTATTCATGTGCAGTGTTGTATCAAGACAGTTTGATCGGCCACACCCACCAGTCGACAGGTCACACCCATCAGGCCACACCTATTACTCTGTATGACTGGCCACATCCCGGCACTCTTGCAGGACTGGCCACACCCATAAGTGATCAGCAGCAACATAGTCATAGATGTGGACATCTTGTTGCTCATTTTTATCACTTTCTGTTTTTTTTATTTTTGTACGGCAATTGTTATAATTTTCTATTAATTCTTTGTTGCATTGATGACATTTTTTGCTGCTTTAAATATTAATAATGTAATTGTAATTTTTTAATATTGTAATCATGTCCAGAGGTGCATGTACATATATGTAATGAATTGAGCCATCGGGACATACCAACCCACATTTGATTGAAACTCCTTATTAATCGATTGTATCCTATCAGAACAGAACACTGTGAGTCACTGAACTGAGTACCGAAAGAAGTCTTCATATAGTAGCTAACCATTATGGGTTTAAGAGTGGCAAAGAAGCAGGACAATATAAGGCTCATTAAAAATAGAAGCAGGTGAGAAAAAGCTGACTAATGTAATTACTTTAATGAGGAAGTGAAAGAAAATGCATAGAAAGGACAGATACTGGGGAGCAGGAGAGGTAGACAGAAGAGAAGGGAATCCATGTGTTGAATAGAGAGTAGATGGGTGAGAAAAGGTTTGAGAAAAGAAAAGGTAGGTAACCATGGATATGTGCTACTGCACTCCTAATTTGCACTAGTTAGTACGTCGGGCGCCACCGTGTGGCAGGGTACTTGCTAGTATCATAATAGTGCCCAACCCTATATGTGACCTATAAACAGCACTGCAGATTCACTCATTCCTGAAAGAGAGAGGGGCTGAGATATAAGGTTGGAGTTGGATAAAAATTGCATTATCTACACAATTGTGACAGAAGCTGCAATGAGTACATGTAACATCCTAGACCAGGCCAGCATTGATTGCTATTGTAGCATCATAGACCATGCCAGCATTGATTGCTATTGTAGCATCACAGACCATGCCAGCATTGATTGCTATTGTAGCATCATAGACCATGCCAGCATTGATTGCTATTGTAGCATCACAGACCATGCCAGCATTGATTGCTATTGTAGCATCATAGACCATGCCAGCATTGATTGCTATTGTAACATCATAGACCATGCCAGCATTGATTGCTATTGTAACATCATAGACCATGCCAGCATTGATTGCTATTGTAACATCATAGACCATGCCAGCATTGATTGCTATTGTAGCATCATAGACCATTCCAGCATTGATTGCTATTATAGCATCATAGACCATGTTGCTATTGTAGCATCATAGACCATGCCAGCATTGATTGCTATTATAGCATCATAGACCATGCCAGCATTGATTGCTATAGTAGCATCATAGACCATGCCAGCATTGATTGCTATTGTAGCATCATAGACCATGCCAGCATTGATTGCTATTATAGCATCATAGACCATGCCAGCATTGATTGCTATAGTAGCATCATAGACCATGCCAGCATTGATTGCTATTGTAGCATCATAGACCATGCCAGCATTGATTGCTATTATAGCATCATAGACCATGCCAGCATTGATTGCTATTGTAGCATCAAGACCATGCCAGCTCTTTTGCTATTGTAGCATCATAGACCTGCCAGCATTGATTTCATTGTAGCATCATAGACCATGCAGCATTGAGCTACATTGTATTGATTGCTATTGTAGCAATCAAGACCATGCCAGCATTTGATTGCTAGCATCATAGACCATTGCATTGATTGCTACTGTAGCCATAGAGCCAGCATTGATTTGCTATGTCAAGCATTGATTCATCTAGACCATGCCAGCATTGATGCTATTGTAGCATCATAGACTATGCCAGCATGATTGCTATTGTAGCATCATGACATGACAGCATTGATTGCTATGTAGCATCATGCCATTGCTATTGTAACATCATAGACCATGGCCAGCATTGATTGCTATTGTAGCATCATAGACCATGCCAGCATTGATTGCTATTGTAGCCTCATAGATCATGCCAGCATTGATTGCTATTGTAGCATCACAGACCATGCCAGCATTGATTGCTATTGTAGCATCATAGACCATGCCAGCATTGATTGCTATAGTAGCATCATAGACCATGCCAGCATTGATTGCTATTGTAGCATCATAGACCATGCCAGCATTGATTGCTATTGTAGCATCATAGACCATGCCAGCATTGATTGCTATTGTAGCATCATAGACCATGCCAGCATTGATTGCTATTGTAGCATCATAGACCATGCCAGCATTGATTGCTATTGTAGCATCATAGACCATGCCAGCATTGATTGCTATTGTAACATCATAGACCGTGCCAGCATTGATTGCTATTGTAACATCATAGACCATGCCAGCATTGATTGCTATTGTAGCATCATAGATGAGCAAAGCAAATGAGCTTACTCATATGTACTGGTCAAACCTATTTTTCCGGAGGCGGGATGGGATGGTGGTGGTGGTGGTGGTATATCCAGATAACTAGTGCAGAATTATTTCTCACGGCGAAATGGCAAAATCCCAGCCTAGGTGTCGTCCACTCTATTGTGTGGGTGTAGTAATGGAAGGTTACAAATAATTTTGTCGAAACAGGACAAGTGTTGAAATTCTAAAAGCAGGAGACAAGCCAAGAGCAGAAATAAATTACCTAAAAGAGGTTTCACTAAGAGATTAATAGAGAGGGAAAAAAATCCTTTTGGGAAAAGAAAATTGGTTTTCACAGAAATCAGAGCTAGGTTAGAAAAAAGCATTATAGTGTGTGTGTGTGTGTGTGTTTGTGTGTGTGCGTGCATGCATGTGTGTGTGTGTGCGTGCATGCATGTGTGTGTGTGTGTATGGAAAAGTAAAGCATAATTGGAAGTTTTTTTATTATGTTCTCTTGCTTATTTTCTTTGCATGCATATAGTATATGAGTCATATCTACCCTAACTGACATGTACATGTCAAGAGGCTGCACCACCGGTCCGGTCCGAACCACTTTTTTTTTTTAAAATGAGTGTGTGCTCTTCTTGCAGTCTTGTTGTTACTAAATTAGTATTGTAGCACATATTGTTGCTCAAGAGTTGGAAATAAAAGAATAAGTGCATCTGAAATTTTACATTTAAAATATAATGTATTATTGTTAGAGTAATGTTAATCATTTGTAAATGAAAATAATCTAAAATTTTTAATTTAAATAGTTAATTGTAATTTTAAAAATACTTGTGGAAATACACTTTTAAAATATCAGTTAGAATGTGTGGGTATGATATATAAAAGTAATACAATGAGTGTTTTCAAATGCAAGTCCATGTAGTGTTGACAGACTTCAATCCACAGCAATTCTATTACACAAACAATACAATAATTCAAATACTACAATAATAACAATACACTTACTGGAGCTGTCGCTGTATTTTATCTGCTAAATGATTACATTCTCCTGTTTGGAATAATACAGTAACAAACTCCTTGAGAGCTGAGGGTCTCGATGAAAAGACTCTACGAATGTTGTCCAAAAGAGTCCTTGCTCTGTCTTCGTCAATCAGGTCTTTACGCTCACGAAGTTGGTCATAGGTATATTGTGATATGAGTCCAATACTGTAGCAGTGATCAGCTACTGTCATAACACAAGGCTTCACTGAGTGCACCAAGTCAGGATACACACTCAGAAATATACTCAAGTTATTGCCACCTATTAATAAAATTATAATGATACCAAATAAAAACAATAACTTGACTTACTTTCAGAGACCTCTACCACAGGATCATTCTTCTCGTATTTCTAAAACCAAACAAAATGATTGTTAGTTGTTGCAAGTTAGAATATAATAGTCTATTTCTACATACCTGTCCATACCAAATGAGGTGTCTATTCTGAAGTGCAATTCCTTGTGAACTGTTGAAACACTTCATGACTGAAGGAATGGACTCTACTTCATGAACTATCCCGAGATGATTTTCTCCTTCATGTGAACGACAGTCAAAGGCAAACTGGTAGTCCATGGAGCTGTTGTAGTTCATTCTGGAACTAGCCTTCTTTAGAGTGTCTTCTATTTCATGTTTTAGAGCAGCACATTCATGGTGAATGGAGTCTTGGAAAGTAGGATCACATGAAACTACGACTTCAAAATATTTGCATCGAGATATAAATGTTACACGAATTTGTTTAGATCCGTACATAAAGTGCACCATGTTTTTCTTGACTCCTTCTCCAATGAAAGTGAAGGACTTGTTGGATACGAGACATGCCATTGCAGCAGGAAAGAGTCCCATAGGAGTAAACCCACTACTGAAATACATCAAGAGAGGTTCCACGAGACATGACTTACAGGATTCTTTGTGGAATTGGTCAAGTTCTTTTGCACTAGTGTTTTCTAACACGCAAGGCATGATGTATTCTTTCTCTTCTTCTAAGACTGAGTTAGTATCAGAGGATTTGACTGATGCAATCTCAGCTATGAAGTGAAGATATGCAAGCAAAGCTACCAGTTGCTCTGGTGGAATCAGATCTCCGGAAATGTCAGCTGTAGCTATCTTCAAATCTGTCACAGAGAATCGACCTGTCTTCCTGAATCTCTCGGATGTGGCCTGACCTATGCTATCAAAGCTCATGGCTTTAAGAATGACACCAGTGATACTGTCATACACTACCTGGATGTCTATGATGACCAGGTCCTCCAAACCAGGCACACTGGGGAAGTACATCAGAACTCCAGCATGGTGGTGAAGAAACCACAGAGCTGCTCTGGTCTCGTAGGGTGTCATATTGAAGGCATGTGACAAGGCCAAGCAGGTCTCCAGGCTGGCTGTCCTCACTTCTCTCATGCGAAGACACAAGCTGAACAGAAGCCAAACAGCTGGAATTTTCAGCTTTTTAAAGTGTCTCTCCATGGCATTCTCCAGTAGCTGATGCAAGTGATCGATCTCTTCTACTCCGCCTCCCATGTTGTCTAAAGAAACAACAAGCTTGTCTTTTGAGCAGAACTGAACTATGCCTTTTTTGTAGGAGTCAGTGTCTCGAATCACTTTTTGAAGCTGTGAGTCGACTGTAGCGATGACTTCCTCAGAAACCTTGTCTTTGTGAGTGCCCACTATATACACTACTGACTTGGAGGACTCCAGTATCTCACCAATGGCTGAGTTGTCTGCTCCTGGTAGAGGTTGAAGACGGGTGGAGGAACTGAAGCAAGATATACTGGCCAGAGTACGCAAAAGCATCTCTTGCAGAGTAAACTCAGATTTCTCTGGTGCAGTTGTCTCTCCTGAAGCTCTCTGATAAAAGACCCGATACTCCTCATCCAGTTGGAACTTGTAGCTAAAGAACAGCAAGTAGAGGCCAGGTCCTATGGTGAGTGCTGGTAGCATGTCCATCAGCTCAGGCTGACCTCCGGTGTCCTCCATTCTCAAAAAAGCTTTAAAAGAGTGCTTCACATTTTCTGCAAAGTGTGGTTGTTTGGACACTGTCTCGAATATGGCAGCTATTTCAGAATAATCTGGTGATCTGATTTTTTGTTTGGTCAATAATTTTAGTTTTGCCAGCATTTTATGAATTAAGTTAGGCTGTGGCTTTTGAACAGGGCGGGATTGCTTGGTGTTTCTAATGTGTTGTATTTTAACCTGATGAAACCGCCCTGTACTGCTAGCCTGACTGACCTCTACCCTGGTGTCACAACCTCTATGGGAATCAGCTGTAGCCTCAGAAATTGATTCAGTCGCCAGACCATCTTTGAGAGTGTGAAAGAGTAGAGAAGCTTCCTCAATGAGATTCTTTACAATGGTCCAGTTTGTGGTTCTTTCTGCTGTAGTTGGACCAGACTTGCCTTGGACTAGCATATTGGAGCAACACTGTACTGCACCTGTGCTGCCATGAATCTGCTCCTCTTCTTTAGCTGACAGAAGATCTATGATCTCTTTCTTAATTCTCCTGAGAGTTGTACTCTTGCCTTGTCTTGGAGGACCAAGGGACATAAACTTTAAAGACAGAAGCTCCAATACTTCTTTGGAAACAATGAAGTGTTTGTATGCATCTTCATACTTGAAAGCTATTAAACATAAAATAAAATATGAATTATAAAATATTGCAAATAAACACTAATTACAGGTATTACAGTCTCATTGGTTATACTATACAAGTAACCCACACACTGCACTATAGTATGTCCACGTTGAGTTGGCGCGACCACAAATGTGGCAAAAGAGGAATGCACTTGGCGAAACCGGAAACCAATTAAGGTCACATGACAGTAGTAGCTCAAATGCGCGAAAACGTCGACGCCCACAGTAAAAACGGGGCGGGTTCAAGGTGCACATTATTACCGTAAGTTTACTTGTTGAAATGAAAAAGAAGCTATGGCAGTTTCTTCCGCGGCTGTATTCAATATATGCCCAGTTATAACTAATCACCCGTAGTTTATAGTTTGTACGAGCTTCTAGTTGTGCGCTAAAACTGGTTGACAGTTGCGGAGGGTTATCTGGAGCTACTTTAAACTCTATTCTTACTTTCTTGGTGTGACGAATTTCTGAAGTACTCAACAGTAATGTGAAGAATCCAGTACACCACCTACACCTTTAGCTATTGCCACACACATTCCATTATTACTTTGTCCTTCACACTGAATCATTCATATCATTTTATTTATAATTTTACCATATTTTTTATCTACTTGTTAAATTTCAACTTTTTTAATTATACAAATTTTTTACATAATTAATATAATTTTATAATGACATATACAATATATATTATATAATTTTATGATGACATGAAATTGTGGTAGATACAAGCAGCAGTTGAATTTGGAGGGTGGTAAATAGCATCCCCATAACCATAGAGAACTGTACCTATATAGATATGAGGAGTAATGGACAACTAAAGCATAAATAGTGGCATATAGAGTCTATGATGAATTGTATATCTTATTATCTTGGTCAGCAAACAGTAAATTGGCCGAGTTTCTAAATAAATAGGCCCTATTTAAACAGGTATCAGAAGGGTAGAAATGAAGTCACCAAACTATGACTGCTTTTTGTTTACAATTGTCTCTGAGGTACTGCGCACGCATGTGTTTGGCCGCGTGACTAAATCCCGCCGAGTGTAGCATGGGGAAACGTGTGGTTTTATTTATTCCCATAGACTTTTCTATTGAGTTTTGGAACTCCACTTTCCCGCCCGCTCGGATAGCTACTTCTGTTCAAAAGTTATTAACGGTTTTTACGCACCAACTCAACTTGGACATACTATAGTACCATGAGCTGGCTCCTGCAATACAGTGTGTGGGCAGCTGGTTTTATAGCCTAGAGCTAAGCCAGTAAAAGCAGCTGCCAGTAGAAGCAGCTGCATTCTAGCACTTGCAATTTTGGCAAAGACGGTCAATTACCTTACTTTGTAGCGAGCGAGACACTTACAGGGGTAACACAATCGAAAATCGGGGATGTTTATTTATTGGCGAGCGAGTGAAGCGAGCGAGACACTATCACGAGCTCTGAATCCTTAGTGGCTGTGGTAAGTCAATGCGCTCTTTGTCATGGCTATAAGCCTTGCGCAACAGTATTTACTTGAAAATACATTGTCCACTAGACTACTGCGAAGGTAAGTCTGTGTAGGTGCATGTCCAGTTGTGTCAAAGCATTGTGTGTTACAACCACTGCTTAGCTAAAGAATATCACAAAGAAAACTTTTAAATAACGTGTATTGTTTTGTTGTTGTTGTTTTCCTTCCAAGCAGTTGTAGAGAGTTGTTACTATGGCACTGAAATCCCTTTACCCGGTATGCTAAATTAAAAACTGGACCTTATTTTCAGTAGCTTCAGTGTTAGAAGTCAAATCATTCATATAAAAATAGTATAGTCTTTAGGCTCGCTCGCCATTTGTGCTCAAGCACACCACTAGTTTATTTATTTATTTATTTATTTATTTATTTATTTTTTTTTTATATGTTTGGACGTACGTATATCATTTTGTACTTTGACCCTCCGTATTTTTGTGTTCGCTCAACGTTCGACCCCTTCCCAAACTTCACTAAACAGAATCCTCTGGTTTAGCGACCATTACCCGTATCACCTTAGAAATTGAATTGTTTACCGCTTTGAATTGTTTTGCGGGTGCAAAAACATTTCTATTCGAGTTAGTGGGGGTAGTAAGTTAATACGCTATTTGTCACAGTTATAAGCCCTACTCAACAGCATTTATTTTAAAATTCATTGTCCACTAGACTAACCACGAAGGTAAGTCTTGCCTAGGTATGTTCAGTTGTGTGAAAGTATTGTGCTTACAATACTACTAATATCAAATCACTGAAGGAAGTAATTGTTGTGTTGGTACATCAAGTGAACACGTGTATGTGAAGGTGCCGTGTGTTACAAGGACTGCTTAGCTGATGAAAAATCTTTACCTTTATTGACAGGTTAGGTTTTAGTCTCTATCTGATTTTTTGCCTACACAGTTACGTCTTGTGTACTTATTGAGTCCATTTTCCAACTGACAGCATTCAAATGGCAAATTTACATTTGGTCCTATATTGAAGATAACCATTGTAGACTTGTTCAAGGTGTGGCCACTTGTAAAACCATGGAGGGTGCTATGCCCATAACCACAAACTTCTGAGTTTTGAGCTAGCTAGAGAGCCATCACATAACTCTTCATGATAATACAAAGATTACACATTTTAAAGCATAATATTATAATATATGTTTATAAGTGGTTAATAAAATATATTGGTTAAGATAGATAAGTTAAGATAGATAAGTTATTTAAAAACTATAATATATTTGGACTTCTGGTTGTGGTATTGCTGTCTACAAAAAAAGTGCATCATATCATAACAGCTACAGGTTAAACCATAATGACTTACCTATTTCTTTTTCTTCTTCTTCTTTTTTTCTGTATTAAAATGAAGTAAATTATGAGAATTTTAATACTATAATATATCTACTCACTTTATTGTTTAAAGCTTGTTTAATTTGCTGAGCCACTGGTGGCGGCTCAGTCTTCTCTTCGGTCTGTCTTACATTCTAACACAATTATATCACAACTGATACAATTCTTCTCCTAAATAAATCTACTCACTTGTTCTGCCATCCTTTCTGGTTCCATGACTGATGATAATTATTAGCAGGTGACAAATCTAACCGCTAAGTAGCTACTGATCATGCGCAAACTACACAAAACCGATGGTAGTCCCGCCGAGAACATTTCTCCCGCCTTTTACTCTTTGCACGTACTGCGCAGCTATTTTTCTGAGTTGTATAAAAACCAAAAAAACTGAGCACCCGCGTTATTGCTACCTGGATACGAGATTCCGAAAGCAATTGCGGTGTGGATTAGGCGAACTAAGGCTAAGTTCTATAATTTGTGTGGCTGTTTCATTTATTTTATTCTTATTTTCTTTTACTTGTCAAGGTTTTGTGCTTTATAACTAATGGAGCTCGATAATCCCAACCTAAAAAAGGAAAGTGCGAATGAAAAACGGGCTCGCCTTGACAAAAGAAACCAGAGGGCACAAGAACTGAGGAGGGCTGAAACCGAACAAGAAAGGCAAGCCCGCCTTAAAAAAAGAAATGAAAAGGACAGGGCTAAACGCAAAGCAGAAAGTCCTCTAGAAACTGAGCAAAGACAAAAAAATAGAAAAATTGATGAAACAAATGAATCTGAAGAGCACAAAGAAGTTAGATTAGAGCATAAGAGGAGCAAACTAGCACAAGAGTCCCTTGATAGAAGAGCTGCTAGATTAAATAAAATAAGAATTCAGCAAAAGCATAGACGAGCAGTTGAGAGCCAAGATTTTGCAAAAAGAACATTTAGCCAATGAAACCGGAGATGACAGAGCTGCTCGGCTGGAACGCCTGAGCGTTCTTATAGATGAACGCTTAGCCAAGGAAACGCAAGAAGAAAAAGCTGCTAGACTAAAGTATCAAAGCACTCTTCAGGAAAAAAACTGGCTAAAGAAACATCAGATGAACGGGCTGCTCAACTGAAACTTCAGAACAATTTGCAGGAAAAAAAACTGGCCAAAGAAACATCAGATGAACGGGCTGCTCGACTGAAACATCAGAACAATTTGCAGGAAAAAAAACTGGCTAAAGAAACATCAGATGAACGGGCTGCTCAACTGAAACATCAGAACAATTTGCAGGAAAAAAAACTGGCTAAAGAAACATCAGATGAACGGGCTGCTCGACTGAAACATCAGAACAATTTGCAGGGAAAAAAACTGGCTAAAGAAACATCAGATGAACGGGCTGCTCGACTGAAACATCAGAACAATTTGCAGTGAAAAAAACTGGCTAAAGAAACATCAGATGAACGGACTGCTCGACTGAAGCGTCAATGTGCTTATAAAGAAAATGCTTTGGCCAATGAAACTCCATAACAAAAATCTGCTAGACTTCAAAACATGAGTGTCTATAAACGACAATTTGCTCAAGATGCAGTATTAAAAGTTATCAATGCTGAACATTTACATAATAATGAAACTGCTCCTCTAATTCATCAAGCCATTCTCTTAAAGATAAAGTTGTGAAAGAGAAGATGGACAAATTTCATCACGAAATGTCTTCAATCGAGTCAACAATATGTATTGTATGCTCAGAAAAATTTCCTGGCACTAAAATGGCATCACTGTCAACTACATGTATACGATGTTATCGAGACAAAGCAAACCCAAAACTTTATTCCTCTGAAAACAATATGAATCCTGGAGCAGTGCCCAATGAATTACAGGTTTGTGACATAAATTTGAATTTTCTATTGTATTACAGAACTAACCCGTTGAAATCACTTTAATAATAAACATTGCATAATATAAATGCATCCTCACATTATACACATTTTATAGTTATTCCATCCATGTAACTGTATCTGAGTAAATTTAAATTACATTAAAGCAATAAAAGCATTCTAATAAGCTGTGAAGCATAATTGTTAAATATATATATATTTATCTATTGATATATAACTGAGTACCATAAAATAATGTTTATATGTTTATATTTATATTCAAAATTAAGGGGTTGTCACAAGCAGAGGAAATGTTGATCTCGACTGTTATGCCACTAATGTCCATCTATCGACTACCCCATGGTCAGTATGGATACAAAGGCCATGTAATCAACCTGCCACAGGATGTCACTTCTTTTGCGTCCAGCCTTCCAAGAAACACAAAAAATCTTGATGTGTTGATCGTGAGGAAACATGGCTCAGATAATACTCACAAGGACTTTAGAGTGAGACGCTCAGTTGTCCTACACGCTCTCCTGTGGCTAAAACAGCACAACAAGTATTATCGTGATGTGACAATTGATATGGAAGAAGTTAAGCAGCTCCCTATTGATGGAAATCTTTCCAATATTACCACTATTGAAGATGCATCCATCAAAATTGAAGACAAAAGCCAGCAACAAGAGGAAAATGATGAAAGTTATCAAGAATTGGGATCCTTTGTTCCAATTACTGTGCAAAAGGGCACAGAAGAAGAGACTGTCAAGAAGTCCATAAATGAGCGACAAAAACCGCATCCAGACAATATAATTCCATGGCCGTCTCGAGGGGACACTCCAATAAACGAGTTTGTCACCGAAGGATACATCTCCTGTGCCTTCCCTACATTGTTTCCCACTGGTAATGGTGATTTTTTGGCTCCAAGACAGCGTACTGTAACGGTGGGGAATTACTTCAAGCATTTGATGCGTTATGAAGATGGCAGGTTTGCCAAACATCCTCGTTTTCGATATTTTGCTCTCAACACCGAAATGAGATGGCGTGCCCTCCAAACTGGTAAGATTTACATAAAGCAACACCCAAAAGATGCACGTCTGTCTTTGGAAGACTTGAAGGAAATGATCAGTAGTGGAGGGAAAGAGCTCAGCAAGCGAGTACTACATTATGCCACCAGCTTACGTGGAACTAAACAATTTTGGTTCAAGCAGCGAAGTAGGCTCATTTCCATGATTGACTGTCTCGGTATGCCCACTGTATTTTTCACTCATAGTGCCGCTGACAATCAGTGGCCTGAGCTGGCTCGTTTGATTGCTGAAAATCCAGATGAAAGTTCCAGCCGCAGCTCTGCAGTCAATAACAACCCGACCATTGCTGATTGGTTCTTCTATGAACGAATTAGCAAGTTCATGAAAACATTTTATGTGGATGTTCTTGGAGCCACAGATTACTGGTTCAGATTCGAGTGGCAGCACAGGGGATCTCCTCATGTACATGGTGTAGCTTGGCTGCACAATGCACCAGACATTGAGAAACTATTGTCATCTGATGACAGTGCTGAATTGTTGGATGCTGCTGAGAGGATTACTGCATTATGTTGATGGCCTGGTTAGTACAATGAACCCAGGAATTCCTGCTGATGGGAACAACATAATCAATTCTATTCCCTTACCTAAGATTTAACCGCATGTGTGCAACCAACAATACCAAGACATAAATAACTTGGAAATGGACCTGGTTGATTTAGTTGCTACTTGCCAACGGCACACAAGATGCTCAACATCATATTGCTTGAAGCGTAAGAGAGGCAAGCAGGAGTGCAGGTTCGGCTACCCCAAACCATTACAGCAAGTGACTACTATCACCACACAAGAAGGTGAACCTATAGTGCTGACTTCCAGAAATGACAATTTGTTGAATGCCTACAACCCAGTACAATTGTCAGCTTGGAGAGCCAATGTTGATATGCAGTACATTGTGTCCAGAAACAAAGTCATCAAGTATGTGGCAAAATATGCTACCAAATCTGAGCCTCGTTCAAAAGGTCTGCAAGAAGTATACAGTACAATCATGAAAAGCATCAAAGAGGATGCCACACCACTCAAAGTAGTGCAAAAGCTATTAACAAGCACTATTGGAGAGAGATATTTGTCTGCACAGGAGACATGTCATCTTCTTTTGATGCTGCCCTTGTTTAGAGCTTCTCGAGATTTCGTTGTTCTTAGTCTTGATGGTTCTCGACAGGTGACCGAAACATTTGAAGAATACAAATCTGTGACTGTGGACTCCCAACTGGACCACTATTGTGCTCGTCCTGATGTCCCAGAGTTTAGAGAAGTGTCCCTGCTGAAATTTGTTCAGAAGTACAGAATCCCCAAGAAAATTAGCAGTGCACTGGTGCCAGGAACAAAGATGTAATAGTGATACCACATCCTTATTGCTCACCAGATCCACAAGGACCACAATATGAGCAATATTCAAAGCAGAAACTCATGCTTCACAAGCCTTTTGTTCAACTGGATGAGCTACTTGAAGGATGTGACACATATGCAGCTGCTTATGCTACTTTTCTTCAGTCTGGTAATGTGCCAAAATCTCTTGCTGATGATATTCATAGGCTAGAAATGGCACAGGCAGAAGATCAACAGACTGTTGATGAAGAGGTGACTATTATTTATATTTTCAAACAATTCATTTTTTATTCTTTTTTATGTATTCTTTTTGCAGGCATGTGATAACGATGACAATGATGATCAAAACAAGAACATTGCATTGGATTGGATGCAGCTCTGTTATCATCACACAGAATTTGAGCAAGTTGCTTCTACTTGTGAAGTCGACTGGTCTGCTGCTGGAAAAAAGTATGACAACTTGCAGGAAATGCCTTCCTTTATTGCACAGCACAAACAGCATTTTGTCTACTCTGCATATGAAACTGAGGCTGAAGCACAAAATTTGAAAGGAAAGCAGAGTGAAGCTTACCAAATAGTATTCAATCACTACCATGGCAAACTGTGTGGGTCACCTCTAAGGATGATCATCTCTGGCACAGCAGGAACTGGAAAGTCATATTTGATAAAGTGCTTGAAGAAATTGTTGGGCGATTGCCTTCGTGTGACAGCTCCAACTGGAGTGGCAGCTTACAATGTAGATGGCTATACGCTTCATTCGCTTCTCAGCATTCCTGTCACTGGAGACTTTAAGGACTTGGAGGGACAGCGTCTCAGTGCTCTTCAAGGATCACTTTGTGGCGTTAGGTACTTGATAATTGATGAAATGTCAATGGTTGGCCGAAAACTATTTGGTCAGGTAGACAGAAGACTTCGCCAGGCATTCCCTCAAAGGTATCTGTTTATTGTTACTCGTAACTCAACTGTGTTTCATGTTGTTTTTTTAATGAAAAAAATCTAGATCTCATGAGGTACTGGGTGGATGTTCCTGTCTACTGACTGGAGACTGGCGTCAACTACCACCAGTGATGGACTTGCCACTGTACACTACAGCAACAAAATCTGAACTGTCTGACCTTGGCAGTGCTAATTATCGTCTCTTTGATTGTGGTATTGTTTTGAAACAAGTACTCAGGCAAGAAAGCCTAGACTTTAAAGAGTTACTCATGCGTCTCAGAAATGGTGAAATTACTTTGGATGACTGGAAAGTTCTGATGAAACAACAGACTCCAGCTGCAGTAGGAAATGCCAGCACATTTCAGGAAGCTCTACATCTTTTTCCAACTGCTGCAGCAGTGGCTGAGTACAATGTTGAAAACTTGCGAACAAATTCTCAGCCAGTAGCAAGAATTGAAGCCATCCATTCTGGTCCTAGAGCTAGCAGAATTCCTGCAAGTGATGCTGGTGGATTGGAACCAGTTATTTTTTTAGCATGCAAGGCACGTGTAATGCTGACTGCTAATCTGTGGGTTCAAGTTGGACTGGTTAATGGAGCACTTGGTACAGTTGTGTCAATTTGCTACGATGGTGCAGATCAATCACCACCAAGTTTACCAGTAGCAGTGACAGTAAAGTTTGATTTCTACACTGGTCCTACTCTGGCAGATGGCACTGTTCCAATAGTTCCACTACGCCGCACATGGTTGTCCTCTACCTACCCATGCTCGAGACTCCAGCTTCCCCTAAAATTGGCCTGGGCAGTTACAATTCACAAGTCCCAAGGTATGACATTAGACAAAGTTGTCATTGATGTGGGGAAAAAAGAATTCTCGGCTGGACTGACTTTTGTGGCATGCTCACGTGTGCGGCATGTAAAAGATCTGCTTTTCAATCCTCCGTTCGCTTTTCAACGTGTAGCACATCTAGCCAGCAGCAGACGTCATAAAGAAAGACTCAATGAAGACCTCAGATTAGAGAAACTCAGCAATAGTTTAGGCTCACAAACAACACTGTCAGTCAAGTCTGAGTCGTGCACAGATCACAGAATTAGCGAGGAGGCAGAAGAAGCAGAAACAGCAACAAATGTGCCCCATATTCCAATTCCATCATCAGGGGAAGCACATGATGCCTGCTGTACTGGAGACTGCAAAAATGTTATTGCTAATGAACCACCTCTTCCGGTCGAAAGAAAAAAGAGTCTCACTGATGATGTTGTTGTCACTAGCGTTGACACCCATACTCACCAATTCCACTATAACCCTGTCAATGAAGAGTGGCAGCGTGCACAATGTGAAAGGCTTGGATTGCAGTACTGTGGACCAAATGGAGTCACTCCTGGTGGTTCTAATGTCCCATTAACATGTCCGACCAATTTCAAGAGGATAGTTGGCGATGGAAATTGCCTATTTCGATCTTTTTCTTTGATTCTTACAGGATCGGAAGAGCAGCACTTAGCTATACGAGGTGCTATCGTACAGCACATGAGAACAATTGGGGATGCGATATGGCCACATCTTCTAAGACAGATTCAAAATCTTGGAGAAGTGCACCTTGTTGGCTCAGTTTATACAGATGCAGAATGGGAGCTGGGAATTGAGCAGTATATTGCAGCAACCAGGATGAATCAAAACAGGGCATGGGGATCGGAGGTTGAAGTCATGGCATTGGCACACCTTCTGGATACCCCAATATACAGTTATGATACCGTGAGTGGTTGGAATCTATATATCCCAGGTATGGTGCATGGTACATTTAATTTCAGTCATACAGATACACATCAAATGGCTATGTATGTGCACCATGCTGTTAACCACTATGATGTGGTCAATTCAGTGCAGTAATTGGTTAAATTTGGCAAAATTTAATAGTGGTCACATCAAATGCATAGCGCACAGGCTTTGTAATTGTTGTCTTTCTTGCTGTAAAGCGGGAATTGTCTTTATGGTAGTAGTTTGAGTTGACTTTATTAGGAGACACCAAAATTAGCATTCTTGGACTCATGTACTGATTTCACAATGTGTGGGCTGTAATAATGTGGAGCCCTGAGCTCTTTGTGTGCCTCTGCAAAGACGACCTCCAGGAATGCATTTTTTGCTGGGATTTCCGGTGTTTCCTGAGCTCACTAACTGGGTGGCAGGGAGTCCCAGTAATCACAAAGTGTCGTCTATGTCCACACATTTCGGTACAGTTCGCCATCCAAACAGTCCTCAAATTATTTGTCCATTTAGAACCTAGCTTGTGTGCCAGTATAAATAACTGGGTATTTTAAGCTGGAGGTCCTAAGTTATTTTTCATCAACTATATTCAACTAAACGTCATATTTTATGCTCATCAAATTTATACTCAAGTTCTTAAAAATTTCAATGTCAAGTATTGAACTCAAGTCTTATAAATTTTGAATATTTTTATAGTCAAATTCTTATACTCGAGTGCTTCAAGTTTACACCTTAAAGAAAGATTTTTAACTGCAGCAAGCTGCTGACAAGTACACCTTATTTGCTTTAACTTTTAGTATTAACTTTCTTCTTTAAATATGAAGGAGGAAATAAATGGTTTTATCATGAACATAAATTTCATATAACTAGCACAAAATTTCAAGTTCTACTTTTTTAACAGTCCTGAAGCATTTTTTTGTATCACAAAATATATTATTAAACATTTTCACAAATAATAATTACATTCATTAAAATTTTCTAAAAAGGACCCAAAGTAAATATCAGTGCATTTGAAAATGTGACTACTATGGTCCCCCTGAAATATTCGGAGGGGGGCAATCATCTGTCGAAGATGAGTACAGATGATTGTCCATATCTATCATATGTCACATCCAAAATTACCAACTTTTAAACAATAGTAAATAACACATATGCAATACATTCTTGGAATAGTGTACAGTATCAACTGACAGATTGTCTATCTGGTTTATACAAAACTTTGAAATGGTTGGTAACTTTGTATGTGTATGTATGGTTATGGTATGCTGATGAGCTCAAAAAAGAGCGAAACAATCATTTCCCCCCCTAAAATTATCATACAGTGTACTCATTTTAAATTGCATTTTCTCTAAGTGGCATTATTTCATTTTATTTTCAGCTAGGCCAGCTCGCTCGCTATTTGCGCTATTCGAGCGCACCACTAGTATATATGGACGTACGTATGTCATTTTGTACTTTGACCCTCCGTATTTTTGTGTTCGCTCCGTCCCAAACTTCACTAAACAGAATCCTCCGGTTTAGCGACCATTACCCGTATCACCTTAGAAATTGAATTGTTTACCTCTTTGAATTGTTTTGCGGGTGCAGTTAAAACTCTAAAACTTATGGGAGTTTCATTTCTATTCAAGTTAGTCGCTATTTGTCACAGTTATAAGTCCTACTCAACAGCATTTACTGGAAAATTCATTGTCCACTCCATTTTACCCGTTTAAGTTGTGTCTGATTTCTAGCCTAATCTTAAGTCTTACATAGGAGGAGAAGATACTAATTAATTTTCTGGCTGGTGTGAGTTATCTTGGTTAATTCCCTATTTGTCATAGTTAACCCTACGCAACAGTATTGTTCTGACCTGAAAATTCATTGTCCAATAGCCAAATCACTGAAGAAAGTAAGTCTTGTGTTGGTATATCAAGTGAACAAGTGTCTGTGAAGGTGCTGTGTGTTACAAGGACTGCTTCAGTGCTTAGCTAATGAAAAATCTTTAACTTTATTGACAGGTTAGGTTTTTGTCTCTGACCTATCTGATTTTTTGCCTACACAGTTACGTCTTGTGTACTTATTGAGTTCATTTTCTAACTGATAGCATTCAAATGGCAAATTTACATTTGGTCCTACATTGAAGAGAACAATTGTAGACTTGTTCAAGGTGTGGCCACTTTTAAAACCATGGAGGGTGCTATGCCCATAATCACAAACTTCTGAGTTTTGAGCTAGCTAGATAGCCATCACATAACTCTTCATGATAATACAAAGATTACACATTTTAAAGCATATATGTTTATAAGTGGTTAAAATATATACATATTTATAAGTGGTTAAGATAGATAAGTTATTTAAATATATATTTATAAGTGGTTAAGATAGATAAGTTATTTAAATACTATTACGTATTTAGACTTCTGGTATTGCTGTCTACAAAAAAAAGTGCATCATATCATAACAGCCACAGGTTAAACCATAATGACTTACCTATTTCTTTTTCTTCTTCTTTTTTTCTGTATTAAAATGAAGTAAATTATGAGAATTTTAATACTATATATCTACTCACTTTATTGTTTAAAACTTTTTTTATTTGCTGAGCCACTAACTCAGTCTTCTCTTCATTCTGTCTTCCATTCTAGCACAATATATCACAACTGATACAATTCTTCTCCTAAATAAATCTACTCACTTGCTCTGCCATTGGTTCCGGTTCCATGATTAAAACAATACTGATAGTAGGTGACAAATCTAACCGCTAAGTAGCTACTGATCATGCGCAAACTACACAAAACCGATGGTAGTCGCGCCGAGAACATTTCTCCCGCCTTTTACTCTTGCACGTACTGCGCAGCGATTTTTCTGAATTGTATAAAAACCAGGTAAACTGAGCACCCGCGTCATTGCTACCTGGATACGAAATTCCTAAAGCAATTGCAGTGTGTATTAGGCGAACTAAGACTAAGTTCTAACACAGTAACAATACTTAGTTTTATGTTACATAACTATCAGGCTCGCTCGCCATTTGTGTTCGCTCAAGCACACCACTAGTTATAATATCATAATTAATTTAATAAATATTTAGTTCTAACATAATTAACTTTAATAATAAATAATAATATTCTAGTTTTATTATAGTACAAGTTTTAATACCTATCTTTAGTTTCCCATAAAGTCTATAAATGGGACATTCTAAAGAGAAGCCAATATCACTGAAGGCAAGATGGCTTTCTAGAGATGCTGCTATTTACTTACACTAACCTGACAGAGTTCCTTTGTATACTCTATACTCAATAGCAACCAGCAACTGTCCAGTAGACAAGACTGCAGTAGCTATATATCCACCATACTTCTGTTCTGGTCTATCTCCCTCACTAGTAGTCTCAATCCACTCCTCTGTCTTGTTGGAGTAACTTCTAATGGTAGAATAGTTATCGATGCCGATTAGATTCGATACATAGGAGATGATAGCATAGATGTCAGTAAGTGTGGTTACTGTCCTCCATATTGTTTGTCTTCTTGTCCTGCCATTACTAGCAGATGCTATAAGAGACTCTAAACTGCATACAAATAGAATCTTCTCCTTGTCATCTCCTCCCGTGAAGTAGAAGTTGCCTTCATGGAATGTTGATCGCATGTTCCTGCATGAAGAAGGAAGTGAGTCTACAGTCGTCCAATAATCGTTGAGTAGAACTTCCACTATGTCCAACCACTCGTCATGTGAGCCACACCCACCAGCCACAACCAGGACCTCTGGTGATCCTCCACTAACTGATGATGCTCCGTAGCGACGAGTAGGCATGGCACGTAGCGATGGCTTCCAGTCTAGACCAGTAGTACTAGTCAACAGAGAGTTAGTGAGTTCACTAGTGTAGGGATGACTTCCACCAACCAAAACAAACTTAGACTGGTAGGTAGTTAGGGACGAGAATTGATATGGTGCACTAGTTGTAGTCCATGAGTGAAGGTCAGTAGAGATGTGAAGTGTGCGATAATAATAATCCATAACTATGACTTTATTATGTAGTACTGCACATTGTACAGGCCGGACATACTTACTCCATCTATGGCAGCGCTCCCAGTGAAGTGAGACTGGAGGACGGAAATCTCTCTAAATACAAATAAATAAATAAATATATAATTAAATTGATATACAAACAAACAAACAAACAGCACTAGGTGCTATTTAAACGAGACTAAATGTATAGAAATGTAAACACATGATAACAACAGCAACTCTATGACATGCTTGCACACAAACATATTATTTCTCACACAATGATTAAATACAATACAATAATATTTTAATAAATGAAATAGTAAAAAACAATGCTGAGAAATTGACAAATAACAAACACACAAACATACAACTGGTACAATACGGAAATATGTGCACACAAACACACAATAATAACATGATATTCCAAACACACAAACACATAATAAGAGAATGTGCTGTTTCTTCCTGTGCTAAAATATTGTACAGTAGGCACCAGAAAAAATAAGTTTTCAATTTTGTTCAGTAGAATGATTTTTTTTTCTTTCTAACTATAGTAGAAAAAACAAACAAAACGATATAATAGTTGATAAAATATAGTTTTTTGGTTCGACTAGTGCTTAAATCTTCACTGTTAACCAAATGCCTCACTTCTAGGAATGTAATAAAATTATGCTATTTTAAGTATTGGGGCCATCATTCTTACTTCTAGAGACCCAAATGTAGCTGGTAGAAAGCCTAAGAAGTAGGGACCTGTCAGAGCAGCAAGTTCAGCGAAAATCCAGTCAGTCTGCTTAATCGAATTGAATCAAGTCAGTTTTATTTATTGTGGAAGCTGTTTAGCATGATCCCTATAGTATTTTAGAGGGTAATACAAGGCCTTAGCTTGCTAATATAGCTGTGGAAGAGTTTCTAGCTTTTAGCAGTAAATCAACAGAAATGAGAACTTGACTGTTAAAATCTTTAATGTAGTGGTACAAACTGTTTAGTCAAAATGCAATGAAAAAAATTGAAAGCCTCTTTCTTTTCGAAGGACACACGCTGCTGTTTATACAAATGCTAACACATGAACATCATATACATTAAAAAAAATTACAAAAACATAATCTTCCTATAAAAGTGCACAAACATACAAATACATCCCAAATACAAATTCAATACACATTGTAAGAAACTGTAAATAAAACAATAACAAGAACAACAACAACAAAAACAAACTAACCAGAAAAATAACATTACAACAAATACATGTTGTGCTTATGTGTTATTAACACATAACTTACTGTATTTCTGGAACAAACTAGACTTCAAATGCAACAAACTAGACTTCAAATGGCTAGAGTAAAACAGTTATAAACTATAGCAAAAAGAGAGTCTTGTCTAACTATCCTCAAAACACACTAGCAAAAAAAGAGAGGGAAAGTCATGTCTGAGCATGCTCATAAAAAGAACCTGGTGCTTTTTAAGAGCATGCTCAGGAACATGACTTTTTACCCTCTCTTTTTTCCAGTTGCCAGTGCATTTGTTGTGAGCATGCTCACACATTAGTTTCCCTCTCTTTTCCAGTTGTTAGTATTTTATGAGCATGCTCAGATATAAATTTCCCTCTATTTTTCCACTTGCTGATGCCATTTATCGAATGCTCAGACATTAATTTCCCTCTTTCGGATCTAGTAACCAGGTAAATCAAACACTTGATCTAATAATCAGTTAGGGAGTAGCAACGTGCTATGTGCTCACCTCAGTAGGAACTTGCGGCTGGCTTTCCGCCATAACTGGCTTACAGACTAGATTCTACAGTTTTCCAAAACCTGACGTTCTCACATTCTCTGTTTATCTCTCACCCACCACACCCAAAATGCAGACTGTAAAGTAGCTATAGACATAATAGTGCGTTACCGGAAGAACCACACGCGAATAGAATTAATAGAAAGACGTTATGTGCAGAACGGCTGATCCTCACCTTTGACCTCACGCAATGTCATTGCGCGCGCTCTTGGTGCCAGCTTTCACCTTCGACCTCTGTGGAAGTTGTCCTTGGTGACCCTGCAAGATTGAAGTAGGTGGTGGTTGGTTGCTCGTGGTTGGTTTCTCGTGGTTGGTTGCTCGTTGTTGGCTAGGTTGCATTTTGTGCTACTGGTGAGTGATGATAACGGAAGAGAGGACTACAACGGCAGGAATTCACTTGTGCTGTGTGATAACAAGTAAGTTTACTAATACTCTAATGTGTATAGAATAGATAGCTAATGAATGTAGAGCTATGGTGAATGACAGATTATTTGCCATGACAAAAAAAAACAGAGTTTTCTTTAAGCACCTCTTCCCTCCCCCTCTTGTAAAGCATGTAACTTGTCTGAACTAATCATTGCTGCTGCCAATCATTGCTGAAAGTGTGGGTTATCGAATACCATTTTATATTACTAGTGTGAGTACAATAGCATGGGTAACCATGCTATTAGGGATCAATAACACTCGTAAAACAATTGAAATTGTACTCGGAGAGTGTTATTTTGAATGCTTTATGAGTGCTATTGATCCCTAATAGCACAGGTTACACATGCTATCACTCGCTAATAGTAGGCCAGCTTTTTTTTATCATTTGCACTTGTAGCTACACTGTATCAGTCACTCACTATCTTCGTATTACAGCATTAGCTTCCTCTGTAATTTCGTGTTCAGCCTACAACTCATCTTAAAAATAATGTTGAAAAAATTCCATCTAATATGGGTAGAGCTTCTGTGGTACACAATGACATTGTCTCCAACTAGAATCTCTCGAACTGTAGGTTTTCAAGGTTAATGCTGCACGCATGCACACTTATCTGTACTATTCACTTATCAGCTGTGGTATTTCACTTAGTTTCCGTGCTATTTCACTTAGTTACGCACTATTTCATTTCCCCGTGCGATTTCAATTGAACAGCTATTTTCCCCATACATTTTTAATGGGCAATTTCGCACCGTACCATTAAATTTAGAAATTGTTAATTTGTGTGGAGACCCATCCGGCCCACGCATTTTCCTTAAAAATTGATGCTGAAAAAAAAACAACTTCAAGCAACGGTGGCAATTCTTTAACATGCTGAATTTATTTAGGGTGATAAGGTCTCTCTGCACACCAAAATTCAGACCATTTGCACCTTCGTAAGCCCAGTTAGGAGCGATTTACTTCTGCGGACATTTCGTGTTGTTTCTCCGCAACCGTCCAAGCTTTTCTGCCGATTCAAGACTCTACGGCTTCCTCCCATTATGTTCCCGCTTCCTACGTTTAGTTTTTAGCTATAGCAACTTTACTTTTCTAAATATCCGACCACTAAGGTCAACTTTGCTTCCTGGCACGTTATCAATAAAATCTAAACGTAGGCCTGTTCACCTTACGTCACCGAATTACTGTTCCAAGTTTAGACTGCATCCCGTGACCCCTTATAGCTCAAAAATACTTGTCGCAAATTCACCCTCTTTGCAGGCGGCCGCGAACTGCGGCTGGGTCAAAACGAAGTGCGCGTAATACTATAACGCCCCCCCCCCCCGGATATTGCATTTTGCGCCCCGCCCACCAAAGGTGCGCTCCGCTTCAGCTGGCTTTTTAGTGAGAAGACGGCTACGGTGCTGTTGAAGAATCACCTACGGTGCTGTTGAAGAAGCACCCAGCTTGTTAGATTTCGTACTAAGCTGGAGGGGTCCTGCAGTGGATTTATACAGTACCCCGTTCAGGCGATACTAGCACGTCTGCCTTACCGACGCACAGGTAAGCGAATTAGCTAGTAGTGTAAGATTTGAAGAAATAGCCCACTGATTATGTGTGCGAACATTTTAGGTGAAACCTTCTGTGAGGTAGTGGCTCTGAAAAGAGCCGGGTTGGAAAAAAAGGACTCATTTTCTTTGGCTGTATTTGAAGTGCTTGGACAGCTTCTCCTGGAGGGGTTTGCTGTTAATTCCTCTATCCTTCAGAATTCGTACAAATTCTTCTCGGTCCTTGCATTCAGATTTGAGCAGTTCCAAGTCTCCATAGCTCAATCCAACCCTGGTCCAGAAGTCTGGAGTCGTATGGCTGAATTATTCACAAACTGAGGGAGACTGGACACATCAAACACCAAACCATTCTGTTGAGCGATAGCTGAAAGCTTCTCAACTAACTCTTGAAGTGCTTCCTGCGGAGCTGGGGAAACTTCAGTGGAACTCACAACTGGATGAGAAGAGACAGGAGGAGAATTGTGGTCATCATGTGACTAGGTAGTGAGATCATTTAGAACTTGAGATGGATTAAAAATGCTAGAGGGTGTGATTCACATGGTGGAGCAGTAGGAGTGGACACTAAATCTTGAGAAGGTGAATCAGGGAGCACTTCTGATGATGACTCCTGCCGAAGAGAGGGCGTGACATCATGACCAGTAAAGGAAGGATCATCAAGAGTATCAGTGGAAGCCCCACCTATTGCTGGGACTTGCTCCAATCCTATGTCTATACAATATATATATATATGTATGTATGTATATATTTTTTTAATATTATATTTATTTACTTATTTCTTACTTCTTCTCAAAGCACATTTCATTTTCCTCATTTCTGTGGCTGCACTAATAGCCCTCTTCCTTTTCCTGGAAGGCATGATTATAGTTTGCTGTTGAAGCTGGTTGTAACAACAACGTGGTCAAAGCTAACCCACCAGTAGGCTACTGAGGTTAGGGACTCTCGAGATTTTTGCCCCGCTTTGCGCGCTAATATATCAAGCGGTGGTTATGCTTGCGAGATGCATGCGGAGCCAGGTGAGGGTGGTAGATTTTCGTGGTTGATAGCACTTAACACTTCCCACAGCCTTACCAACGGTTGCTATGGGTCTCCTCCCTTAACATGAACAAAGTCAAAACATGTTCCTTTTTGGTTTTCTTATCCATATACATCTTCCATGTCATCGTCATGTAAGATTTTTTGTGATTACAAGCATGACAATAAACACTCAGCCACTGTACCTAATAAAATTCCTCCCCCCCAACCTCCCTAGTACTTAGTGACATTGTGTTGTTGTTTTTCCTTTAATGTACTGGTATTTTTTTAATTAACAGTGGTATACATGATCAAAGTGGCTAAGGTATAAGGCTTAGTAGGAAAAATAAATAATACACACACAAAAAAAAAAGAGAATGGGGGTAATATTTTATTCTAAGTCTTGGTACAGAATTACATCTTATAAAGTATATTGCACGATTAATTTAAAATATCGATTGCTGTCTAACTTAGCTCCCCCCTGGGTGAAAGCCCTAATGATAGTAGGGATTGAACATGTTTACAATCAGTATCGGTCATGATCCTCAGAAGTGTATCTGAGAGTTGGCTAGAGATAAATTTATCGTAGTGACAGTGGTTAGTGTGCAGTAGTTCAATATGATGGGATTTCCTGGATAATATTGAATTATTCAGATGTTCAATTTCTTATATGATATTTTCAATGAATGCAATTTTTTTCCTTTATGCTGGTCCACCAAATTGAGGCCCATGTGAAATGTGCACTGTCCACACATCGGGGATTTGCAACTGTTGCATTTTCTATATCTTCCGCTAAGTTTATCTAATTTAGGATAATGAATTTTTTTTTATTATAAGGTCTATCATTTAGATAGAGCTGAGGTTTCTTCCCTGTGGCTAACCTCTCAAATTAATGTTGTTGTTATATTTTTTCCACACTGTCTTGACCGTCTATTTCTGCATTATACTATGTGTTCATGGATGGCCCTACCTCTTGTTGTGTTACAACTGGCCAATCTAGAGATCCAGAACCGCTGTGTTAGTGAATATGTTTAAGAGACTATACCTCTCGAACTGTTTCTAACAATTTCTTGGGGGGATTAGCTTGCAGAGTATGAGTTGAAATTTCATGATTGCATTTATTCACTTCAGTGTGTTTTCTTTTTCTATTGCTTTTCTTTGTAGTGGGATGGAGTGGGTGGAGCTGCTTTCGATGTCTCTGACTTAGACCAGCTGTGAATGATGGCTCAAGAAGTGTCAACATATGATCATGGAGTTACCTGATACTGCTGTAATGATGGCAAGTGAGTGTTCTCTAGAGTGTGTTTGTAATATAAGGAAGTATTGGTTCCAATAGGTCTACATTGCTAGAATGTATCACCAACACTCACAGCAGTTAGTGGCTCTGGCTAGCTTGTTGTGGTCACCTAGGACACAAGTGTTTGTGTGACAATAAATATACATGTAAATGTGTATGTCAAGTTATGTAATCATAGATGTCAGTGTATATGAGACCAGTACTATCGCAAGTTAGTAGTCAGTCATTCTCGGCTGAAATAATTATTGGCTGTTAGAACAAGAAAAATTTGCTATTATCTTAGGGGTTTTACCCACACTAATTAAGCCACAATTAACTACGTGATGAGTGAGCAAGTTAACGGAGATGTAGCCCACCATCACATCACCCGAACCCAGGTAAAGGTCGACAGAGGACGTGCAAATACTGCGACCATGCGGTTAAGTGGTCACATGTGGTGTGTCCACATGTGGTGTGTCACATGTGGAGCAATGGCACCCGGGCACAAGTACATTAGTCCTAATAGCCACTGTTCTCAGTGCTTGTAGCCTAAGCCTAGCAGCTACCTCTTACTGCCTTGCCAGAATGGCTGATTCACCAGACACTATTAGCTCTCTAAGGATGACTGCTCATCAGTGGTAGTTTTTTTTATATATAGTAAGGGGCTGGAGATATACTGTCTGTACTCTAAATAATTAGCTTTCTGTAGGTCAGGTTGGATATATAGGATCTACATCATCAAGCCACCACCTCATTGTGAAATCATCAGTACCCGGCTTATGGCCTTTCATACACAATACATGGGCATGCTGCTGGTCCATTTGCCTTGCTTAACTAGTGCAGTTAGGTTAAGAGTTGGACTCTAGTTCTGATGCTGTTACTCTCACAGTCGCTATCTTTAGATCACGAGAGCATGCTGCCAACCCTCATTATGGTCAGGCATAGGCTTCGTTACAGGTGTGGGGTGCATGGCCGGCTCCCACTCTTCTTATTCTAACCTTCATGCAACAATTTATGATCATCATCGTCCATTGCATATTAGTAACTATCTGCAGTATTTAGTAATGGATCTGCAGTATTTAGTAATGGCCAGACCCTCTCACGGTATTGCCAAGATTGGCTCTGTCAAAGTGATCAGTTTTCTCGAAAGCATAGAAACTCCTGAATCAGTCAGGTGCATGCTGTGATTGAGATTTATGCTGATGTGAGTGTTACATGAGAAGGGAGGTGGAAAAAAAATAGTGGTTACAAGATGAGAGAGATTAGAAAATGAACTAGTGATGGATGTGTGTTAGGACTCATAAGCCACACTACACTATGGCCAGTGTGGCATTATATAGAGCATAGGTAGGAGGTTCTAGTGCATATTGTAGTTAGATTTTTACTAGAGGTGTGACGGTCCACTGGGGGCCCTTTAATAGTGTCTATGCAGGGCACACTGCCCTTCACGCTATTGATACTGGACTTATTCTCCCACTATCACATTTGCTGCCTGTCTCTATTTTCTTACTCTCAGGCTCACTGCCTGTGTATTCTTGCACTATCAGGCTCACGGCCGTCATTCTCAGGCTCGCTGCCTGTCTAGTCTTACGCCATCAGGCTCATATTCTCTCACTATCAGGCTTACTGCATGTCTACTCTCACTCTCAGGCTTGCTGTCATCTATTCTCTCACTCTCACTCAGGCTCGCTGCCTATCTATTCTCCTGTCTATTCTCTCACTATCAGGCTAACTGCTTATCTATTCTCTTGCGCTCACTCAGGCTTGCTGCCTATCTATTCTCACTCCATCAGGCTCGCTGCCTATCTATTCTCACTTTCACTCAGGCTCGCTGCCGATATATTCTCACTCTCATTCAGGCTGGCTGCCTATCTATTCTCACTCTCACTCAGGCTCGCTGCCTATCTATTCTCACTCTCACTCAGGCTCACTGCATGTCTATTCTCACTCTCACTCAGGCTCGCTGCCTATCTATTCTCACTCTCACTCAGGCTCGCTGCCTGTCTATTCTCACACTATCAGGCTCGCTGCCTGTCTATCCTCACTCTCACTCAGGCTCGCTGCCTATCTATTCTCACTCTCACTCAGGCTCGCTGCCTATCTGGTTGCACATTGTCATACTCTATCTGTGCACTCTCAGACTCACTGCCATCCGATCTTACACTATCAGACTTGCCTACTTAATCTTGCACTCAGCCCCAGGGCCTATCTATTTTTGCATGCACTATCAGGCTTGCTGCCTATGTTTTCTCAAACTTGCTGCCTAGGTACAGGCTTGCTGCCTAGGTATTCTCAGGCTAATGAGCCTGAGAATAGATAGGCAGTGAGTCTAAGAATACATGGGCAGTGAGTCTAAGAATACATAGGCAGTGAGCCTGAGAATACATACGCAATGAACCTGAGAACACATAGGCAGTGAACCTGAGAACACATAGGCAGTGAGCCTGAGAATATATAGGCAGTGAGCCTGAGAATACATAGGTAGTGAGCCTGAGAATAGACAGGCAGTGAACCTGAGAATACATAGGCAGTGAGCCTGAGAATACCTGCCTATGTATTCTAGGGCTCACTGATGTATTCTCAGACTCACTGCCTATCTGTTCTCAGGCTCACATATGCATCTGCATGACACTCACTCAATTACCTGGTCACGCGATCAGGACATGTTCCTTCTCACTTGTGTATGTTGCTGCCTCCACCAGGCACACCGACTGTTACTATTAATAGCCAATGCCAATATTTGAAGTTCCATGTGAATAGGGATGTGGAGCAGATAATGCAACAGGGGAGGGATATTCTTAGTAGTTGTAATACACAATACTTTCACACAACTGACATACCTACGCAAGACTTAACCTTCGTGGTTAGTCTTGGAGCAATGAGTTTTCAAGTAAATACTGTTGCATACGGCTTATAACTGACAAATAGCGTATTAACTTACCACCGCCACTAACTCAAATAGAAATGGCCCACAAGTTTTTTCCTGGAGTCTACTTAGACTCCAGTGTGTAGTGAAAGCAGGTGAGATGGGAGTATACAGGACTCACCAGTCCTGGTTTACTGAAGCTGTGCCCATTCGGGTTACCCGAGATAGACATGGTGGCTGGAGTCATCCAGGTACTAGGCGCTGATCACAGCTCCAAGGTCAGTGGCACCACTCCCTTCTCCGAGGAACCAATATGTAGTCATTGGATGGCCACACCATCCCAAAGCCAGTGAGAGGGAGAAGGTTGGGGGTCAAGGGTAGTTCAGCAGTACTCTTGTCATAATGCTCAGTTCTCACTGTGTATGCTAGTCTGTACTTACTTTCACAGGTATACAGCCTACTACCATTGGTAAGAGAGCTGTCAACCCCCTTTCCTAACCTATCACTTATAGCCTTGGGGGTATAGGCCACCTCCTGCAGCCCTTTGGGGGGACTCCGGCAATGCAGGGCAATTAACGCTAATTGCCACTGACCTGCTGAGTCTCTCACCCCCAAGGCCACACAGGGGGGTGGGTCCAGGGTCATACCACTGCCTCAAGGAACATGCGCAGACATGACCATGGGCTCACATCAGCACAGACTGCCAATGTGTAGTTTAGGAGGATGACACCAGGCAACCATACCAATAAGGCGAATCAGTTCTTTTGTTAGTTAGTGGGAAATGTGTGCATCAAAATATGAAAGAGACCATCAACTATTTTGTTTACTTTGCCATTCATGAATCTTGAGCTGATGGAAGCAAATTAATTTAATATTAGAATTCCACCATGTGTTAAAAATGTTACTGCAAACATGTCTTTCAATATGCATGCTTGTATCTACATCAGCAAGGCCAATCTTTCTAGCACATTGCCCATTTGTTGAAATAACATGTAATGTACGTGTATTACATTGTTGAGCAACAAAGTTACGTATTACAAGTGCAACATATGTAGTATTCTTCGAAATATTTATGTAAAGATGGTTCTGATATTTCGTACTGCTTAGAAAAGTTTAGTAGAATCTTTTGCAATCTATCTTTATTTTGCTCTCTGTTAAATTCTCAGGATTAAGCAAAACTATCTCAAATTGCAAGAAATTATTTGCTCACATAATTACGACGTGACGATAGGGGGGCTTTTTCCACAACAGTTAGTACCCTATGTGAAGCCAACAGCTTCATGTTTTCTCATACTTTCATGTTTTCTCTGACTGCCAGAACAACTATAACATTACATTTTATTTCATCATTAGTATTCACGCATGCTCATTTGTTCTTATTTTCGTGTACCGTGGTGCATCGTCGATGATTTGTTTTTTGTTTATATTTATCACCTCAACACTGTCATTGACTGTTCTTAACTGGAACTCTGACGTTACCATACCCACTAGTGGGTCTTCACTGCACTATAGTTACTCTGTTTCTGCTTAGTGTAGTGCGTGTATGCCAGGATCAATGTGATTTCTCGCATGAACACCTGCAAACCACAAAAAAAAAACTTGCCCTTTGAGCCCACCCATACCGAATCATCTTCCTATACCACTGTTTGCATTTGCTCTTACATTTACTACTTCTACACTGTTTGTAACAAAAGGAGTCCATCTGAATGCTTTCTGACTGGCAAGCAACACCCCTTTTTTGTAATTAGAGCAAAGTTTAGTGAAGCCATCCAACATTTTGATGCCATTTGTACAGGATCCTGATAGATGCGAGCACAATGTTGCAATCATAAGTACTGGTACTCTCTGTATCACATGCACATACATGAACTACTGTGGCATGTAAAATCATTGAGAAATGATAGTTTCAATTATTACAAATTGTGTATCAGCCCATGAGTAAATTGTAGAGCTTTTGCTGCTATGTCTGTACAAATTAAAGTTTTTGTTGTGGGGCTCATCACACCTGGCTTCCTCGTGTACAAACTCATATATTGTATACACTTACATAATATATGTGTACAGTATATAAAATGCCATTGTGGTCTCTTTCACTCATCTTAGTAAGAGGTACTTTTCTTTTTCTTTTCTTTTTTTTACGTTCTTACAGTCATAATGTATATTTTAGTTTTCTAATTAAGCATTCCTATAAAGGTTATTATTGAGACATTTATCGAGTAGAGATAAGCAGTGTAACATCAACTGCTGTACTGTACTGTAGTGAAAACAGCATTGTGTTCCTGAAAGGAACACCAAAAATTGGTAACATGTGATTACTTTCCCTTCTTTGTTACATGTTGGAGATGAAAGAGTGTCCAAGGAATTGCTGTGGACGTTTCCAGTGACAATTCAATCCTTGTTTGAAGGAAAATCTACTGGAGTATTGAGGACAATTAAACCTATCACTGACACTGTCATAATCCAACTCTTTAAAAGCGTCTTCGTACTGGAAATTTACAGTATTTTATTTTTATGGAAAAGTTCATTAGTATTTTGTCAATGGCATTGGGAATGTTATACTAGCTTACGAGCAGTCTGCATTAATTTCAGAATAAAGTTGACTAACTAACATAGTACTCAAGGTTCCTTCAGTTAGTGACCTTTTAGTGCTGCCTTGAGTCGTCACGTTGATCGTACTGAAGTTGTATTTAACTAGTAATACAATGCTATGATTTACTCTAACAAAATTGGAGAAACATTCTATGAACAAATATGGGTGGGGAAGGGAGGCCGGGGGAGGGGGGGGAGAGGAGATGCGGAGGAGGCGAGTGAGATGCATGGACCCAGGAAAAGTACTTGTATGCTGCTCTCACTGTCGCTACTAGATACTCTAGATACATACACATGTATATTGCTCCATTAACTTTATGGAGTTGTGGTCTGTTGACTTAAGAATATGTGTCACACAGTATAACATTAGCTTCAACTTTTAGAATAAGCAGTCACGTCCAAAATTGAAGCCACACCCTTTGATTGTAATGTGAACAAGTAGCTATTATTATTAAAAAACTACAGCTGCAAAATATTGATGTGTACCCACAGCTATTTTTCAAAGTGATCATGTACTTCAGCATGATTGAGGTGGGTCTGTTGGCTCAGAAATGGTCAGCCCCGCAGCAATGGTCAGCCCCGCAGCAATGGTCAGCCCCGCAACGGTCAGCCCGAAGCAATGGTCAATGGTCGTCCATTTGCGCATGCGCACGTGCTTAAGGTTCAAAGTTTGTTTGATCGGCCGCGCTCCATAGGTCAAAGGTGAGGGTCAGCCGTTCTGCACATAATGTCGTCCGAATTAATATAACGACCTTGTGCAGAAAGGTTGCGCTGTGCTCCACCTTTGACCTCAATCGCTATCACTGGAAGCGCATTTGACCATCTCTCACTGCTGAAGTGATGGCGGCACAGTAAGTGTTCTCCAGTGTGTGTTGGTATAGATAGGTCTATATGATAATGCATACATCACCAACTGGAGTGCTATTTCTGACACTAGGCTAGCTTGTTGTAGTAACCTGACAACAGTGTGTGTGTTTGTGTGTTAAATGTACATGTGCAGTGGAACATCAATTATCTGGACGTCAATCATTTGAATCATCCGTTAACCAGAACAGAACAAAGACTGCATGCACATTTAAAATTGCAAGAGGCTGAAAAAGGGAGGAGCTAAAGCTACTGTACTTCAAAGAATTTTAATTCCAGAAGTCCACCATCACTATCATCAAGAAAGGCAAGGGTAAGTTAATAAAAAAGAATGTGTTTGTGTGTGTGTGAGTAGAAAAAAGAGCGAGGTGTGAGAGTGTATTTATGTGGGCGTGTGAGTAGAAAAAGAGCGTGTTTGTGTGTGCGAGTAGGAAAAAGAGTGTGTTTGTGTGTGAGTAGAAAAAGTGTGTTTATGTGTGTGTGAGTAAAAAAAGAGCGTGTTTGTGTGTGTGAGTAGAAAAAAAGAGCGTGTTTGTGTGTGTGAGAGTGTATTTATGTGGGCGTGTGAGTAAAAAAAGAGCGTGTTTGTGTGTGCGAGTAGGAAAAAGAGTGTTTTTGAGTAGAAAAGGATGTTTGTGTGTGAGTAGAATAAAGAGTGCGTTTGTAGAAAAAAGAGTGTTTGTGTGTGCGTGTGAGTAGAAAAAGAGTGTTTATGCGTGCGTGTGAGTAGAAAAGTGTGTATTTATGTGTGTGAGTAGAAAAGAGCGTGTTTGTGTGTGCGAGTAGTAAAAAGAGAGTTTGTGTGTGAGTAGAATAAAGAGTATGTTTGTGTGTGCATGTGAGTAGATAAGAGTGTTTGTGTGTGTGAGTAGAAAAAAGTGTTTTTTTTGTGTGTGTGAGTAGAAAAAAAGAGTGTGATAGATGAGTGTGGCTAGTTATTATAAACTAGCAAGTACCCCGCCACACAGTGGTACTTGACGTATTGCAAAATGCAGTAGCAATAGTTATTTATATTCATGTTATCATTCTCTACAGATATTAATTTCATTTTTATTCATTGTTTATACATGTTGTGGTTGCCACCTTCTCTTCCCCCAGGCTAGTCGGTGGTGTCAGAACACGATGGTTTTACTGGACAAGAAATACCAGCAGTGTGCCGACATCCGTACGTCTGGGGAGGTGTTGGCTCTGGTGAGCGAACTCACAGACTACATGGCCACACAAGAAGACTAGCAGGAAGCCAGGATGGAGCAGGTGAGAGGGGAGGAGCTGAGCTCTCTGTGGGGCTGTGTATGTAAGGTTCAATGTACCTAACTTGAAGTTTGTACTGAAAGGATTAATATCAGAGACTTTCTTTGCATGCACACAGTTTAGTATGTTTGAATTAATGGACACCAAGATGGTGAAATTATTGTAAAATTTTTTTTGTATCAACGACTAAACATGTAAAATATAATAGCAAATTTTCTTGTTCTAACAGCCCATATATAACTTAACCCGACCTTTTGAATTCTTGCCGAAGTCCTCTTCAGGGTCAACTGAAGAGGACTTCAAAAAAATTTAGTTTTTTCAGAATGATGTACTCTCTAGTTCAATTACTCTCAACCTATCAACAACTCCATTCTCTCACCACTTTAATTTTAGATGTCATAATTAACGTCCAGACATACATGTGGTTACAGGAATCACATGATAAACATGTGACACAGAGTTCAGGGGAATGCACTTAACAACAGCTGTTTGTGGTTCACTGGTCCCAACATTATACATAAAGAATGAGTCAGTTCCTGTAAGAACTGAAGTAGGTACATATTGTACTTACATATGGTAGGTACAGCATTACTGGTGCAGACATTCAATGGACTCTTGTGTTGGTAGGTACAGCATTACTGGTGCAGACAGTCAATGGACTCTTGTGTTGGTAGGTACAGCATTACTGGTGCAGACTTTCAATGGACTCTTGTGTTGGTAGGTACATCATTACTGGTGCAGACATTCAATGGACTCTTGTGTTGGTAGGTACAGCATTACTGGTGCAGACAGTCAATGCTGAATTTCATAGCATCTCCTCATAACTGTAGCAGTCAACAGTCCATAAAACGTCTGAATTAGGTATGAATATAGAAAAGAATGACCAATCAAACTTGATATCATGTGATCATTATGTATATACATTAACAGCACGTGCAACCAAATAATAGCATGAATTGTTGATATAGTTTCTAATAAGTTGTCTACAGGTCAGTTTCTGCTGTCTCCTCAGATTTCCGACAAATTGGCAATCACTTAACAAATTATTGCACACAAAATGACGGCACTACATACTTGTCTCATAAACATACATGTTGCCAAGTACACGCATTCCTCATCTATTTGTACTCCAGATAAAGCACACCTCCCTGTTCCTGACCAACTTCCAGCTGAGCCAGTTATCTGATGGTATTTCCCACACCACAACTGACACTATGGCAGAGTATAATTCTAGCAAGATGACTCAGAGGAATTACAGAAACACTTCCAGAGGAAGAAAGAGGAGAACGATCACACCGAGAACCTCGTGAAGAAGAGAAAGTGAGTTATTTGAAAGAAGTGGGGTTTAGTGGCGAAGGGAAACTTGAGAGTTGTAGCAGGATATTTGCAGCTGGAATTTTCCTATGAAAACAAGATTACTGAAAGTGAAATTCAACCCCCAGGTTAGTTTAGCTACTTTACTTATTTGTATATACAGTGCTTCCAGCTTAAAGAGCTAACAATTTGAAAATCCATGATTTGATAAATTTTGGTACACAAAATTTCGCATACAACTTAACTGTCACTGACAATGCTATTAAATTAGCACTAAGTTCTTCAGGAACTGCATACCAGACTTCTTCCATAGACTCCATACATTTATCGCCATTTTATTTTATCGTCACTATTTCCTTCATAGTCGTCCCGGAAAATTTCACTTACAACTTAACTGTCACTGACAATACAGGTTATGGGTGCTCGCACACTGCCTACGCGCTCAACCCACGCAAACATATTAAGAATCAATTAATGTTAGTTGACTGTTGCCAGGGATCGTAACTTCAAGGTCGTACGTTGCAGAGCTCTACTAGCACAGGAACTGGGAAGACATGCAGACTAACAGGAAGCTTACCAAAAATGGTGGAGAAACTCACCGATGCCTAGGAGTTATGAAGCTACAAAGTTCCTTACTAAAAGCAACTTTTAGCAGTTAGTGGAAAATATTTAAAAGCTGAAAATGCTGAAAATTTATTTGACCTTTCTGAACTTTATTTTTAATGATTCTGTCAGATTAGTTTTGTTAATTTTCATCTCGATGTCTATTTATTCATATTGTGTGATTCTTTTTTATTGTTGTGCCACAATTAGAATATATTTTGAACAACTAATCTGACAGTTTTTATTACCTTGTTATTTTATGCCGCTGGCTCCACAAAATATGAAACGATAATTGTCCGCTTTCCTCGAGTAATAAAGCAAACTAGATCACACTGGTCTCGCAGAGTTGTCAAGCCGCACTGCTCCATGCCACACCCCTAGAGCAGCGGTGGTAAGTTTACGCACATGGGTAAAATGTAGTGTGCACCACTTGTTAATTTTGTTTTTCGGGGACTTGCAGGCTATCTGGAATAGCGAAGAGTTGCTTAATTTTGTTCGTTTAACGCTCCAAATCTTTCAGCACCCCCCTATATCTGCTTCTGTAAAGGAGGAGTTACTGCAAACGTGTAAGTGAAGTCTTCAATTTAGCTAAATAGTTAGCTAAATTGTGTTTGGACAAGTTAGACACGAATTACAGAGAACTAGTAGTGCAGTAGCTATAGTTATAGTTTCAGTCTTCCACCCTGTCAAAATCCCATCCCCAGTTGTTTTTTTTGTGTGTGCAGATCTGCCTCCTAGAAGGAATTCTTGCTAGAGAAGTCATATCCATCTTCTCTTGCAGAATTGGATGTAAAGCTATCTCAGTCATCAAACACAATATATTGCTTGCTTATATTATAAATATATTCACATTGCTTTATTTGATAGTAGCTATGTATTTAGCTCAACTTTTTTGTTCATGAATGAAGACTGAAGCTATATTGACAGTCCTTATGATCCAGCAATTGTCTATCTTGACTTGACTGGAATCCCTGCAGCTCACACACAGACCACAAATTTACAACTGTTGGGGGGATACTGCCCTCTACCTTACAACTTTGTGGTTTGGTGGTTAATAGCTCAATTAAGCCTCACTCAGAGTTGCTATGTGCAGCACCCTTAAAATGCTGTTAAATTAGCACTAAGTTCTTCAGGAACTGCATACCAGACTTCTTCCATAGACTCCAATACTTATCACCATTTTATTCTTTTATTTTGTCGTCACTATTTCCGTCGTAATTGTCACGGAATTGTCATTCCATTTGCGCTCGCGATGGATTTGTCGTTATGAAGTGCGAATTGAGGTACTTTCCCTATTTAGCGTTGGCCGTGTGTAGGTACTTTCCCTTACTGGACAAAAGTCACATGCTTTACTATGGCTTCTTCAACTTCAGGAACTACGCTTGTGCTAACAAACGCAAACGAGGAGAGTTGCAACTACTGTCTGACATTACTAATATTTTTGGTCCTTTATGAAAATAGCAGCAAAACATTTTTTTCTTTTATTGTTATGTATTTTACGAACATTTCAATTCCCAATTAGTTCAGGTAATAGATGCACTGTACATGAGAATATCAGAAGTGAATGAATAGCGTATCGTAAATAATCAGATGTCACCATTATTGGCTTTCAGTGCATAAATTGCTTCATTTAACTTTAGAAATTCCTATTACTTCTCAGGCTTTCATTGAGAAGGGAGGAACCCTGGGATTTCACACCCCAAGCAATTGTCTTGTATTTCAGTAAAATTATTTCTCATATTTTTTTAACTTTCAATGGCAGTTCTTTGTTCATCCCAAGTTCTGTTCTGTTTGCTGATTTCATCATCTAAATTTGTAGCTATACCAAATTGAAAGCACGATATCACTGAGTTACAATGTCTAGACAATTCCACGTCAAGCAAAAGTTCGGAGGCTTTTGTCCCGATGAGCGCAGCTTTTCAGAATAATGATTTTTAGGGGGGAAAATAAACACAGTCCAGAGGTCCTGCCAGCATTGTTGGTTTGCAAAGTGGCAATTTTTGCACCACAAGGAGTCTACTGGTGTAGTTTTAGCCACACATGCTTATAATGTGTAAATGAGTGCTGAAGAAGTTGTGGACGTTGGTATTGTTGTTTGCCAGTTCTATCACTGTTAAGCAAGGTAACATTTCTGATCTGCTCGCTCATCTTAGGATATATCACAGCTAACTGCACGGTAAGGTACCGTGGTCATGGAACCGGAAAGCAATCAAAGAAGTCGTTGAAAACCGCCCACAAATCCCAACTCACCTCACACTCGAACAGTGGCTTGAAAGTACTTATAGTATGAAGCGATTAATCTAATCCTTTATTTGTTTATTTTTTAGTTAAAGATGGTGAGCTCATGCACCTGCTCTTCTCAGGCCATTTGTCAACCATTCAGAACTTCATATAATTCCTCAAGAATTAGACTCATGCTTACCTTTCAAAAACGCTTGAACAATTATTTTTATTTGTTGTTTTTGCTAGAAGTTGCAACTGTTTTGAAATAATTGAAGTTGTTAATCACATTAATGATGAATTATAGTAGGGTAATAGTGCTATAATTTTGAAATAATTATAGTGGTACATAAAATTATTGGGTCAATACCGTCCAGCTCTAGTGTGAGTAGAAAAAAGAGTGTGTGGGAGGGGGGGGGGAGTAGGAAAAAAGTGTGTTTGAGTGTGTATGTATTGGTGAGTAAAGAAAAGAGTGTGTTTGTGTGTGCTATATAACAAATGTTATTTTGCAAGTAAAAAAAGTATTTTGTGTGTTTTGTTTATGTATGAGTAAAAAGTAGTATTTTAACATTTAACATGTAACAGTTTGTTTGTGGGGCTTCATACAGAGGGGAGTTGCCTGGAATTCCCCCCCCCCCCCCCCCCCCCCCCCCCCCCCCTCCCCCCCGACCCCCCCCCCCAAGAAATCTGAATTTTTAATTGTAATTATAAATGGTAACTCAGAGTAATATTCTTTTATTATTAAATGTTCAATCAAAGCTTCAATTCTTCTATTTTTGTTTGAAAATCTCTAGAACTTCATCAAAGTTTACAGCCGAATGCTCAGGACCCTCAGTGGCAATTCATCATGAGCCACCTGTAAAGGACGAGGATCATGTTCCAAATTTTTAAAATATTTCTGGAAAAAGCCCCATGTAAGTCTGAAGCCCTTTCTGTATGTGTTGCTTATGTGTTTTATTTGTATGTGTAATACAATGTGTTAGATAAATGTGTGTTTGTGTATGTAATGTGGGAATGTGTATGTTGTAATTGTATGTGGGTAATATGTGGTGTGTATATGTTGTTTTTGTTCTCCTTGTCCCTATATTTTATTTTTTTAAGACATGCTAAACTGAAAGGAGCAACAGCCAAAAGAGCCATAAAAAGCAAGCAAGGGGGGGGGGGGGGGGGGGATGGATCAATACGGGTTTTCCCATTATGGTGGTTCGGTTAATGTGAAAATGAAAGTATCTCCTTTCAAGAGTAAGTTAAAAGCTTTGCAAACCCCTTAAAAATAAAAGTCAATATGAGTAGTGATGTGGGAGAGGAGGACTGTTTAATAATCTGTAATTAATTTTCTTAAGTAGTTTTGAGACAAATAGGTGTACAATATGCCTGTGTGAGTTTTCTAGTATGTAAGTCTGACAAAAATGGAACTGGTTCTTTACTATGGAACTTGATACATATATATCTTTCGAGTCATCTTCAGTGGTTTCACAAGACACACGTTAAAAATGGGGTGCATATGAATCCATTTTGAGGTGTCCAGGTAACACTGGCTGTACTACTCCTCATGGGGTGTTTTCCATTTTACCTAGAGGAAGTGTTCATTGTACACTCCTTACACCCTTCATTATACCAAAATGGAGTGTTGTGATACGCCCATGTTCACTTTATTCCAGTAATTAGCAAATGCATAAATATTGGTCCGTGATGTGACATTGTACTGTGTGATAGATGAAGAATTAACTGTTCATGAATGAAATGAAGATGCTCAGGAATTCTTCATACGCCAGGATATTAGAACTGTTCATCACTCATGTCAGCAGTGATCTACAAACAGCAACAATTAACAACAACAAAACATAATGGTAATTGCTTTGGACCAGTGTTTGGGTCAAGCCCTGTAGTAAACTTAAGTCCAAGCTCAAGCCTTTATAGATTTTTAGAGCTAAACCCAAGCGCATCAACTTTCAAATCAGACTTAATCCAAGCTCAAGTCTTTATTTAAGGCTTTAGTCCAGCCAAGCTCTATTCAGAGAGTTGAAATCTTTATTATCATTTTTTAATTGTGAAAGAACATTGAAAGTTACACAATGCAATAAACAAAAAGGAACTAATTTAATCAAAAAGGAAATGACTTTATTAATCATTTATTGTGAAAGAACATTGAAAATTACATAATCAATAAACACAAAGGAAAATACATTTATTACAATAAACAAAAAGGAAATGACTTTATTAATCCATTTTATTGTGAAAGAACATTGAAAATTACATAATTCAATCACACAAAAGGAATTAACTTTATTAATCATTGTATTGTGAGAAAGAACATTGAAAATTACATAATTCATAAACAAAAAGGAAAGAGAATTAAAAACATTGAAAATGACATAATTCAATAACAAAAAAGAATGACCTTATTAATAAAAGTTTACTCATATTGGTTGTGGCTAATAGCCTATTAGGTAATGGGAAAGTGTTATTTTCTACTAATATTGATTCTTTGCTTCCATTCAGCAACAACTATCAATCAATTGAGCTTAGCTCAAGCCCATTTTTTTGTGATAGAGCTTAATCCAACTCAAGCTCTTGACCATTTTTAGGAATGGGCGTTCACAAGCCTCTTCAAGCCCTTGACAAACCTTGCTTATCGTAGGAGGTGGCCCTGGAGTGTAAATTCTAATATATAGTAACCGCTGGCTTCGGACGCTGCGATGTCGCTCTAGAAAACTTAAATGTGTTGCCGTTTGTGAACACCCATTGAAATGTTTTACCCTAAAGCAATAGTGGAAGAGCTTAGAATTCCTTTCCTTGTATGAAATTGATAAAATCATATGGCTTTTTGCTATGCTCCTAAGCTGTGTCATCATGAGTTGTTTGTTGTTTTATTGTTAGTTTCTGTAGGTTTTCGCGGTTGCACATTCTGTAACAGTTTAGATTTGAATATCATAGCTAAAAAATGCCTACATTTAAAACATTTTTGTGGCCTCGAATAGCATCCAAGCGTAATATTCCTAAATCGGCATATTCACTCTAACCTTTCATTACATATGTGTATTATCAATTGAACGGAGCAATGACAATTATGATAGTATTTTAGTAATTTTTTTATGTGTGTTGTTTTTACATAAAGACAAAGACAAGCAATGCTTTCTCTTTGCCTTCCTTTTTTTAGGCTTCCTCATACTGCCAGCTATAGAAAACAAATTGAGGGTTACTTCACACATGTATGCACACTGCAATATACTCACACATGTACATGTATCACAGACTGCAAATATACACACTGCAATATCTACACACAATACACACACATACAACGACAGCACAATCCACTACAACACGTTCATACAACACGATGACATCTGTAATGTTTCCATTTTGCTTAGTAGAAAGTATATTAAAAATGATTTAATAATCATAGGTCGGGGCACGACATATGGTCGAAAGATGATGACTGGATTCCTTGCAGTCAAGGATTTAGAGTCTCTCAGAATCATGTGGGTTTTGCACTTCAGCGTGTTCATCCATATCATCATTCCTGCAGGAGAAACACTGTGCATCGTCAAGTCAGTCCATATTCCATACACTGCTACATATTTTGGCGAAAAGCTTCATATTACCAAATGAAAAGTTAATTATGTACGGAGTGACACATGTGTGCCATCGATGGTTTCAGTGGAAATATTTGTAGGCTTCGTATCTATGGCTCAAAATAATTCCATCATATACTAAAGTTTACAGTAGTAGAGCACAGAAAATATCCAGCATATCTGGACCCTAATAAACCCAAATTCTGGTTTATTACATATCTGGACCCTAATAAACCAAAGTCTGGTTATTACATATCTGGACCCTAATAAACCAGAGTCTGGTTATTAATATCCCAGCATATCTGTACCCTAATAAATGAATGAAAGCTCAAAAATTGTATCATTTAATATAACAGCAATGATTGATTATTTTGAACAGTGTAGACAGTATGTAGGTTTTCCCCTCCCACTCCCTTCCACTGGTTGGCTATTGACAAGAATTTTGCAATTTTTGTTTGTATTCTGGTGCTTACTGACGTGATGTGATTAATTTCCTTCTGCTTGTGGAAATATTTCACCTCTAGCTAGCTGGTGCATGTTGGGTAAGTGCCTTTAAGGTTGGTACTGGTCTCCTGTCAGTGGCCAACTGGCCAATAGACAAGAAATTGACTGGGTGATCGTTAGCTTGGCTCCTCCTCTGCACACACACACAAACATACACACACACACCTACACACACACACACATAAACTTCACACACAGTAGCACCCACATGCACACATCAACTGACATACACTTACACACACACATACACACACATACCCTTGGCCTTGACTTACACTGCCATTAAAATGGTCATGTGGCCCTCCCAATTAAAGAAAGGGTGAGTCACATCTTGCAACTGTGTAGGGCACCATGGAGGAATCAATTACAAAATATTTAAAACAATACCTTGGCACTCAATAATTTGTTATTTAATTAGCTCTAACTTTGTCTGCTCTTGTTCAAACCTGCCAACCTCAGATATAGCTTTTATCATTGATCTCTTTCAGCTGAAGTTGTGGTAGTAAGCTGCCTGGTTTTGTATGTAAGTATATGTCTGTTTGTAACTGGTTCATTGAAACTCTGTAGTTATGCACCATTGAAACAGTTTAACTCTTTTTTGTATAAGTTCTGTTTTTTTTTTCTATAGGGGTTGGGGTTGCATGGCAGAGTAATTAAATCACCTATTATGTTGACTTTAATAAATAAATTGTTAATTTGAAATGCGGAGAATACTATAAGTCAGTTGGCTTAGTATTTTACAATGCCAGCATGAGTGTGAATATGGCTATCACACAAATGATAAAATGTAAAAATGAATAAATTTATTATGATGTACTTCATTCATCATCATACATGAATCAGGTGGGTGAACTCACTCCATGGTGACATGGGGAAAAAATGCCCGCCAAGCAACTCCTAGATAATTGTCTATGGGAAGAGAGTGGACATAATTCAATGTTACTTGAGTCCGTTTGATCAGACTTTGTGAGTGCCAAAATGTGTCAATGATTGTATGCCTAGCTGGCACCATTTTCCATATCTCTCCCTCTATTTCCTGCCCCCCCTCCCTCCCCCACATACACACCCACAGGGGTGTGGTTCCTATTCCAGATGCTATAACACCGGTAAAGTATTTTAATAAACACTCTGTGTGTGGTGTTAGCTTACACAGGTGTGCCTATTATGTATTTGGAACACTTTCTTAGAATACATAACATAAATAGAAAAAAAATAGATAAAAATCACAATGATCAAAATCCCCACCAATTAAAACTAACGTGACCATTTTTGAAGCTATCTTTCCAATAGTAGTAGAAAACACGAAATGTTGTGCCACTTCTTCTCAAACCCATCGTTTTAAGGCACAGCTGATACATTGCAACAAACAAGTACCAAATACAATTAAAGTATATAAAAACGGGGAGAGGGGGGGGGTAAAGCGGAGAGAAGAAAACTCAATGGTGGAAATACTCCATGTCTAACCTCCCAATTAAATTCTCATGAACTTTTGGACAACCTTTTGGAACAAAAGATTGCAAAGGATTAATCGGTCAATCTCATACCCAGTTACAAGTACTATAACACCAAAGCCTTCTATTTCTATAATACACCCAATTTTTTAAAAGTATTCACGCAATAGCTAAGCTGGATCCGCATTCACACTCAGTTTCATTTTTACAAGAATCAATGCAACACCTGACAAGAATGGTAATCAATCGACAAGAGGTGATGGGACATTGATTGCATCACCATTGGGTTTGAGGTAAGTGATTGGAACTGTGGGCTAGAGGTGAGCCAATGAACAAATGTAATGCACTAATATACAATGAAGCACCAGCACTATTGAACACTACCTGGCTTGTTACAAATATTATAATCTCCTTCCAAGCAATCTGTTTGCTATTTAATGGCATCAAAAAGCTCGAGCAAGAAATGGTACATGGAAACCTGGTCTTCATAAGAGAAGAAGCTAAACAGGCCAGAAACACTCACCTGTATACAGTTTCATGTGAAACTTCACTTCTTCCAACTCATTAACTTCCCTGAGCATAAAGGGAAACCACCGCTGGCAACTCCCCCTAGCTATGCTAGGGAGTTTTCCCATAAAGCTGGTACCTATGCAGAGTTGAAAGCTCAAGAGGTCTTAAATCTTCGTAAGTTCACCTAAAATCAACTGTTAATTGTCAGTAATCTCCAAAATCAGAGCATGACAGACAGACAAACAGACAGGACGACTGCAACCCTGTTGCGCATGCGCGCTGAGGGTTAATAATAATAATAATAATACAAGATCACAACACATATCAGGATTTAGCCTACTATGTTCCTTAATCATGCACATGACATGTGACCATGAGAATTCCTGGGCCCACTAACAAGATCTCACTGATTACAATCATAATTATATATTAGGCCATCATAACGATGAATTAATTTTTTTTGAATGATAATAGCATGTATATAGCCTAGTTTAAAAATAAATCCCTAAGCTGAATCTAAAAGCACAGCAAAACGAAAAAAAGTACAGCACAAAGCAACTGAGTTTTATGATGACAAAATTAAAAGCATATGAGAATAATTAGAATAATAATCAGTCTCACACAGGGAAGGGAGGAGAGAGAGCCCTGGGATTTTGCCATCCCATTACCACAATCCTAAGTGTTCTTCCCTCCCTAATTCAGCGAAGCGAGCGGAGCTGACTCTCTAATGAGTTCGTGATATTATATATATTTGGCGAGCGAGCGTAGCGAGCGAGACACTTACAGGGGTAACACAATCGAAAATCGGGGATGTTTATTTGTACATATGTTTGGACGTACGCAAGTCATTTTGTACTTTGACCCTCGCGTTTTTGTGTTAGTTATGTGGTCGACCCCGTCCCAAATTGCACTAAACAGAATCCTCTGGTTTATCGATCAGTACCCGTATTACCCTAGAAATTGAATTGTTTACCGTTTTGAATTCTTTTGCGGGTGCAGTTAAAACTTGAAAACTTAGGGACTTCCATTTCTATTCGAGTTAGTGGCGGTGGTAAGTCAATGCTCTCTTTGTCATGTTTATAAGCCATGCGCAACAGTATTTACTTGAAAATACATTGTCCACTAGACTACCGCTAAGGTAAGTCTGTGTAGGTGCATGCCCAGTTGTGTCAAAGCATTGTGTGTTACAACCACTACTTAGCTAAAGAATATCACAAAGAAAACTTTTAAATAACGTGTATTGTTTTGTTGTTGTTTTTTCCCTTCAATTCAAGCAGTTGCAGAGAGTTGTTACTATGGCACTGAAATCCCTTTACCGTGTATGCGAAATTTAAAAACTGGACCTTATTTTTCAGTAGCTTCAGTGTTAGAAGTCAAAATCATTTATATAAAAATAGTATAGTCTTTAGGCTCGCTCGTCGTGCGAAGTAGCGATGCCCAGTAGACAAAACGTTAGAAACGCTCGGTCAAGAGCTTTGAGGGCGTTAGAAACTCCTGAAGAAAAATTAGTAAGGAGAGCGATAAGAAATGAAAAGACAGGGCAAGGAGGAGGAGAGCTAAGAAACAGGTAGCAAAGTAAAGAATCTGACAGTATTTTGTAGCCACACCAAGCATGCATGCAGAATAGCTGCAATTACAGGGAACATGCATCGCTCGCTTCGCTATTAGAGCACATCACTAGTATTTATGTCCTCAGAATTATGGAAGTTGTACATTGCCAAAATTTGAAATTATACAACCCTGCAGTATGGCCAAAAACTGATCTACATGAAACATACGCTTTCCTATAGGCCCATGCATCGAAGTAGTGTGGCTTAATCAATGGGTCTGGCCCAGAGTGGGGAGGGGGGGCTTTGGCTTTGTTATGTACACTTGTGGTAAGATACCCACTCATTTCACTGAAAGGCTGCCTAGGAAGCCTACCAAAAAATGTTAACTAACCACATCCCAAATTGTTGGCTCTGGATGTCTTTTGGTTAGGTAAAGGGTCTTGCTATGCCAGACTAAACTCTGGTATGGCCAAGTACTGACATGCGCATGGGACACACTAGAGTGCTTTAAATCCCAGCGAAAAATTCTATATGCAATATTTGGAAATCACAGCAAAACAACAGAATTTACTAAGGAAGATTTCATTTCACTTCTGTGACAGCACGCTCTATAGCCTCTTAGTGTTTCTGCATACCTACGCATCACTTCCGTTGAAAACAAACAAACTACCACTTCCAACCCACGTGACTATCACTTTACCAAACCTCGCATTTTAGTGAATGCTCACCAGTAAACAAAAACTTTGTATATTGGGCTGACCTCATACTCGGCCTTGAAAAAATTTTCCTCGTTGTTGTTTCTATTTTCTGTTGGATTAATGGCTACCTCCCAATTTCAAACGGCTACGCACCATTCCAAATGATTGATGTCATATGCATGATTTAGCTAGCATGCTATGGCAGCGAAGTTTTAGTTTTTACTATTTATTTGTAGACTTCCTTGAGCCAATATGTATCATATACAAGTGTAATTGTGCAAATTGTTACATAATGACTGCATTTTTTTTGCTTTAGGAGTTAGCTACTTAAGAACATTAACTATCATTAATTCATGTTATAATATTTACAATGAGAACTATATTTATTTCAATACTATTATTATGTTGTTATTTAATTGTTGGCTATTTTATTTGGAATGGTGCGTAAACAACAGACCGCTAATGAATACTTGGATTAGTGCACTTTAATTAACCCTACTTACTTGCACTAATTCAAACTTCACACACTTATTCACACTCTCCGACCCTTTAGTAACACTGTCAGTCACAACAATTATTCTGTAAATAACCCTCCTGTCTTGATCTGCAGGAACAGTAAGATTCACTTACGGTGTCATCACTGTTGTTTCATTTATTTTTTATTCATCTCCTTGTAATTCATCACACATTATTGTTTATTATAATATTAAATTATTAACTTTACATGTTAGCTGTTTCTTACACAATATCAGCATTATACTTTTGTATTGTATCAAAGTCTCATGTATGACAGGTTAAAATGTTTTTAATTTCTATATCGTATGGTGATGTAAATGTCATAATAAAGCTTTAACGGAGTAAGTTTTAACTCACTTTATCTACATTGAACTTAATTTCACTAATGCTAGCTAGAATTACTACCACTAGTTTTGCTATGCATGATATAGCTATAGCTACTAGCAATAAGTCAGTCAGCTCAGTCACATATGCACTTGGAAGACTGATTGCTTGGTCAAATTGGTATGGCTGATAAGTATAGTATTGTTTCACGTAATTTCAGTAACATGGATGTGGCACTGTAGCCAAACATTAATATTTTTTGGCACCCAATGAATGTGGCATTAATGGTACTGATAAAGTATGCTTGTTATTTAAAAATAAACTCTACTGCAAAATTTTTTGAGGAAAGTTGTCCATCAAGTTATAATGAATGGAACATTTGGTAAAGGGTTTTGCTACTTGATAAACATTTTAGTAATGATAAAAGTTTTGGGTAAAGATCGTCAATATTCAATTACTTTTTTTTTTTTTTTTTTTTTTTTTAAAAAAAATTTGAGAAGTACAGCAGCTTTTTCTTCAAACTTGTAGAAGTGATTTATTAATTTCTCAATGGCCCAAATGTTCACTCACCCTTACCCTATATATAACTACCCACCCTAAGCAATTGTGCTTGTTTATGAGAGGAACCGGCTGTAACAGTACCCTGTAATCTTTTTCCCAGTAACATTTACCTTGTTTCAAGTCATTGTTAGCGCTAAGCTATCTATTTCCTAACTTTTTCAATTCTTCAATTAGTTACATGTAATAGCATACAACTCTACATGAAGTTTAACATTGGAGTGTATTGTATTTTTAATATTCAAGATATCTCACAAAATAATGAATAATTCATATCACAAAGTAATGCTGATGTTGACACATAAAATAAATTCATGATGTCCACCACATTCAGCAAGTTTATAGAACTGTTCCAGAATTGTCTTATTGGTCACCAGAAACTGAGCGCACTGATTCTGAGTTATTGAGCTACATAAAATGAACTTGGTAAAATCATGTGAGTGGGTCTAGGAAAAGGGACCTTATGGTGCAAACCAAAAAAAAATGAGTTTCTTATGCTAATAAAAAGCTACAATTTATCTCAACTTAATGCTAAAATACTGGAGGGTACCTTCGACGGGGCAGAGAAACTGGCAGTTGAACTGGGCTGTATTCAGCAAAGCAATTGAACTAGAAATCAAGAGAACATAAATTGAATTTCCACTTCCGGTATAATTAACGTTTCCGTATACTTGTTGGAATCCTTGGCCGGCTACTCTACTCGATGTAGCGGTAAAGTTTCAGCCTGAGCATGGCCGGAGGTAGCTAAGCTGTGGAGTGCCTGCAATAGTCTCAAAGCTAGGCCTTTTTTTAGCTGCTTGTTTGAAACTCTGCCCATCCAGCTTATTTCCCGTTTATTGTACTTCAAGAACGAGAGAAAATAAAAAGTAGCTTGTCTTTCCATGGCACACTTGGGGTCTTTCAAGTTGTTGTGACATTTGAAATTTGGCATAGATGTAGAGTAAGAGTCACTAATTCTGCGAAAAACAAAAGTAGGAGAAAGAAAGAAATTTTGCGATGACTTACTGGAGCCTATATCTCAATTTCTGCGCCATACCTTTTCCCAAACCCGCTCACTCTAAATCTAGAGTTCAATCTGAGTAGAGTAACCCAATCCCTCATTAAAAATAACCACCTCGCATTTCTTATATTAAGCGCCTAATAATCTGAAATTAATTTTACAAACTACTGATAGTATCTTTTGGAAGAAACATACTGGTACTCAAAATGCATGAACATAAAACAACAACAACAACCACAGAGCAACAACAACAACATAATTAACAACAAGTAACAGTAATTAAAAATTAGGGCAAAAGAACGCAGTTCAATATTATTAAATTTTTTATTTGCTAGGAAGCAACAAAAAATAAAAGTGGGGGAGGGAGAAGTCAGTTCTTGAAGTGTCAACCCTCACAATACTTGGAAAAAATAATGGATCTCATCACTATTCTTTCCTCTGCTTATTTTTCAGTACAGCTCATTGTTACTTTTTAGTCCTACAAACTGAATCGTAAATAAGTGAGTAGACCTGGTAGGAATAAATGATTATATCTGCCACTATCTTCTAGGTTCTGAGTAGACATTTACTTGCTGGACAACATACATTTATTCATACAAAACATAAAAATTAAACAAAATAATATAATTCCATAAGTTAATGCATTGTAAGTGTGGTAGAATGCTCTACCACATTCAACAAACTTATTAGACTTATTGTTCATTGTACTTTCTTTTCATTTGTTCATTTTAATCATTCACTTGTTCTTCTGCACTTCATTCACTTAATTAGTTCATTCATAGTTCATTTAGCTACAATGTGTCACTATTATTGTTCTAATTCCTCTGAATGTACATTGCATCATCCACACATCCCATGCTTTCCTTTACATGTACTACACCTTTTCCTTTTTGTCAGAATTACCTTGAGCTAAATTATAGTCAAGCCAAAAACTGTCAATCTGTCCGAGGGAAAAGCTAGGTTGAACCCTCCATAGCCTTGGGCTGGTAGATATCCCCCCCCCCCCCCCCCCGCTACAGCTTTTACCTGCTGAGTAGGAAGGTAGTTCTCAGGTGGTAGCAATACCAGGTCTTCTAGCTGATCCATGACAGTAAGTTACCAGGAGAAGATTGTGAACTAGAGGCAGAAAAAATCAGTACAGTACATATTGTTATTAAAAACTTGCTCAAATCAAATGTAAACGTATAAATATTATTCTTATTAATAACAGATGGTGGTTTCAACAAAACATTGGAAGAGGAGGTGAGTGCAGTAAGACACATAAAATAAATAAATGTATCAAAGTATGTGGGATTTTCCTTCAATAAAATTGTTCAAGGAGAAATATGATCAATTTTTTCAGGCACAAATGTATATGTTTCTACATGGGATTTGCAATACAATTGCTGTCTGGATTTACTTTCTGCTAATTGGCGAGCGAGCGTAGCGAGCGAGACACTTACAGGGGTAACACAATCGAAAATCGGGGATGTTAGTTTATTTATTTATTTATTTATTTGTATATATGTATGGACGTACGTAAGGCATTTTGTTACTTGACCTAGCGTTTTTTTTTTTGTGTTAGTTCGGTTGTCGACCCCGTCCCAAATTGCACTAAACGGAATCCTCTGGTTTATCGATCAGTACCCGTATCACCCTAGAAATTGAATTGTTTACCGTTTTGAATTCTTTTGCCGGTGCAGTTCAAACTTGACAACTTAAGGGACTTCCATTTCTATTCGAGTTAGTGGTGGTGGTAAGAAGCCGTGCGCACAGTATTTACCTGAAAATACATTGTCCACTAGACTACTGCGAAGGTAAGTCTGTGTAGGTGCATGTCCAGCTGTGTCAAAGCATTGTGTGTTACAACCACTACTTACTAAAGAATATCACAAAGAAAACTTTTAAATAATGTGTATTGTTTTGTTGTTGTTGTTTTTTCCTTCAATTCAAGCAGTTGCAGAGATACTATGGCACTGAAATACCTTTACCCTGTATGCTAAATTTAAAAACTGGACCTTATTTTCAGTAGCTTCAGTGTTAGAAGTCAATAAAAATAGTATAGTCTTTAGGCTCGCTCGCCATTTGTGCTCAAGCACACCACTAGTAGAAATACATACAGTTATAGAAATGAAATTAAAGTAGCCATGCAGTGTAGCTACCTGTCTATTTTGTTCTGTTGCATCATCCCTTACTGTTATTTGTGACTGTTATTTATGACTGTTATTTTTAGACTGTTATTTTTAGACTGCTAAAGCCTATAGTTTATATGGGCTTATAGAATTTAACTGGTCTACTCACAAATGAGCAAAGAAATGGACAAAAACAAACAAATAAACAAACTAACAAACTAACGAAGAAATGAATGAAACTGAACAAATGATGGAAACAGGAATGAACTAGAACACTAGAAGTGCAAACCCTCAGTGTTAGTTTAAAAAAAATGCAATAGTGTGCAAAAACAGCCTTCCACATTACCTTCTAGAACTTCTCTTCATGCATGTGCTCTATGTGTTGTTTATGTCTTATTGGTCAGTTTTATTGTCATGTGTTTCTCTGGTGATCTCAGAGGCCTGGCCTATATAAGGCTAGTCCTCTGAGTTCTCTGGGTATCTTCTTTCTCTTATATTTTTTGTACTTCCTCCTATTGCTATCATTATTATCCAATAACTGGAGCAGGGGTAGTATAGCATGGGGAGTACCATAACTGAGAGGGAAGACAACTGGTGGCAGCCACTTGGATTAACTGAGACCTAACATCTGGTGGCTGCTCTATTTGTGAATACAAATTGTAACTTGCCTAGTTAAAGGACTTATCAGTGGCCTGCGTGCATCTCTGGGATTCTTCAGGAGCCGTTTTATGGGCATGACATTTAGAATCAGCCATTCTATGCTCCTGGGACTGATCCACACTTCTTTTCTAAGTTTTTTTACGAGCTTGATACTCAGCCAGACTTCCTAATGCCGGACAAAATTAAAGATTAGCACTGGAACAATAGAACGCACATAACAAATCTGAGCCACGTGCAATAAAATTTGTACCCCGATGTGAGCATGTGTGATTCTATAAATGAATGGATGGGCTTGGCCGTAAGGTAGCACTTGGCTACCATAGTGTCTACCTTTTCTCTCATTTTCTTAAAAACTAAGCCACTGTTGACAGAGTGACAGAATGAATGACAAAGAGACTACTGTAACCCTCATGCACATGCGCTCTGAGAATTAATTAATGACACAATAAATGAATGAATGAATGAATGAGACACTTCTTTAGTTTATGTATGGCCTAAGTATATCCAACAAGTTGTTGGCATCTCCAGAATATGTTCCTAACACCACAGATTAAAAAGTAGGTAATTTGGCTTTATAAAATCAGTGCTTACATGTTGAAATAAAATAAAACGGCTAATCTCTGACTACTGATACATCCACAAAACAAAAATTATGGAATAAAGCTTTATTAGTATTATGCAGCTATGGTGTAGAATGAGGAAACAGGAAATAATAGCTAAGCATATAAAGAATGAGGAAGTACTCAATAGCATACACAAAGTGATGTAGGCGAGCAATGCAGCAGAAGCGAGTTTAAGAAGAACATCATACAATGGCTCTATTGAATGACACTACCGATCCTTCCCAAGGTGACTCAGAATATGTAGAAATGACGAAACAGAAAGTGTCTCTACCTACTCTCCAGACATACAACAAGGAACGACTTCAATCTAGAGCAGAAAAGAAAGGCTGTAGTAATTACCGCAAAGAAGCCAGCTCTAAAGGGCCACCCCTAGAATCTGCAGCACAAAGCAGCTGCTACCAAAGTTGCCAGGAGGAAAGTGCCCATGGAAACTTCCAAAGTCTACAAACAGAATCTATTTATGAGGAAATGCATCCAATTAGTCGCATTAAAGAAGATAGGTGTAACCTGATGCAGGGGCAATTCAATATAACTGATAACATCTATCATCAACCAATGGAAGCTAGCTACGAGAAACTACAGAGAAAGATGAGTGCTAGAATTTACCAGAGTCTCCAGAAAAAGGATAATAGTGGGAACAAACAAGAAAGGGTTGCCACAAATGAGTCCAATTACAGTACAACTAACAGAAGAACAAGTGATAGTTTGTGTGACTGTATTCCAGAATGTAAAAAGAAGGGAAAAAAGCTAAGCTCTGCTAACATAGGTGGACGGATGAAGTCAAGGTCAAAATGGGTAAAGATTGCAGTCACGGTAGTAGCTGTTGTAGCCACCATTTGTCTTACAATTGGAATAGCTATAGGAACAGCTACAATAAGTATTCCATCTAATACCAAGAAAATTCAGAATATTTCCACCAACTCATCAGAGGCTTTAACTGTTCCCACAGACTCGAAGGTATCGAATATTTCCACGAACTCAGAGGCTTCGACTATTTCCACGAACTCAGAGGCTTCGACTGTTCCCACAGACTCGAAGGTATCGATTATTTCCACCAGCCCAGAGCATTTGAATATTCCCTGTAGCGGTATGATGGGATCATGGAGGAGAGTTGCTCATTTTGATTTTCGTAACAATGTTGCTTCCTGCCCTCAGAAGCTGCGGTATAATTTCCAACCTCCATCTTGCATTCGTTCAGTGATCCAGGCTGGCTGCACCAGCGTGATTTTATTCCCAAGTAACAGTACACAATACTCTCGCGTTTGCGGACGATTGCAAGGTCTACAACGAGGTAGCGTTGATGGGTTCATGAAATACTCTTCCTTGAGAAGGTCGAGCATACTACATAATAATTATGTGGATGGCGTGGTTTTAACGTACCAACAAAACCCAAGAAGGCACATCTGGACATTTGCAGCAAGCAACGATGCCCATTTAAATAGAAATAACACAATTTTAAAGCCATGTTCTCCTTGCGATTGCAATCGGCCATTCTTTTTAAACCCCTCCCAATACTCCTGTTCATTGAAGCCTCAGTGCAGCGACATACAGTGTCACATTCCTGAATGGAGTTACGCATTCAATAGAGAACTGCCACGCCCAACTACGGGAAGGATTGAGATGAGAGTGTGTAGAGATGAAGACAGAGAGAATGAAGACATCTTAATTACTTTAATTGATCTATACATTCTATAAGCTGAGTTGTATATATTGATTACGACTGTTGATTTGTGCCACTAATGATGATTACCTTATCACTATTATTATTATATCATGCCACTCCCTCATATATTTATTGTATCATGCCACTCCCTCATATCATGCCACTCCCTCATATATTATTGTATCATATATTATTGTATCATGCCACTCCCTCATATATTATTATATCGTGCCACTGACCTTCGCTAGCTGTTGAAAAGCTATAGTGTGTGCAAGTTGAGTTGGCAAGACTGCATCCTATAGTATCGGTGTGTGATTGGCTTTCCTACAAGCTGCTTGTTTGTAGCCATTTTGTTTAATTTTATTCTTATCTTTTGACTATTTAATTGCTCTGTATGTAGAGGATTAAAAGACTTGTCATAGTTCAACAGGAATAAATTTGCTGTATTTTATGACGAGTTGATTGACATTGGCGGTAAACCACACACAAAGTCCATTTAATATTTGAATTCTACAGCTAGAGTTCCTACTCTCTGTACTAGCTAGGGATGTATGCAATACACCATTAATATTATATGGTGGCTTTATCGGCCACTTCCTTTTGTCCTACCATCCTTACTACCACCCGGATATGTAGCAGAATTTAGAGCAAAATAGTTTGTTTAAACCAATTATAATCTTGTTAACCAGCTGTTCTGTTTGTGTAAGGGGGTGGGGCACAGGGAAGGAAAATGTCTAGCAATTTTTGCTAGGTTTTCGTGAAATTGTCCCGAAATTTTGGGACAACCAAAAGTGACCACATTTACGTAAATGTCACTTTTATGTATTCATCACATTTTACTCAATGTTTCTTGAAATGTTAGTGACCTATTGCTAGCTAGCTTTTGTTAAAATAAGTATCTAGCTTAAATGTAACAAAACTGGAGAGCCTAAAATCCATACTCCAGCAAGCGATCGTTAGAGATCAACTTGTTCAAAATACTCATGCCCAGTACAATGGAAATAGGATGGAAGGCGGGTAAAATACGATGGAATTAGGATGGAACTAGAATGGAAGTAGGATGGAATTAGAATGGAAGTGTGAATTTGCGATGGAAGTAGGACAGGAGGAAGTGGCCCGAAAAAGCCACCATAATTATTATCTCATTTTTGGTATAGCAATTTGACCTGCTGCCCTAAATTATGCCAATTTACGATCCATGTACTAGCACGAATTCAAGAAGATAACAAAATGGTAAGTATCCATAAAGATCCAGTATAAAAGTATCTAAAAATGCCTACTAGATCTTGAGAAAGCTTATAGATACCGACTTATGTTTTGAGGGGCAAACTTCAGCTGATAGTCGAGGACCTATGCTATATGCAATACGTACATCCTATGTATCCCATTGACTCAAGTTGGTGCTGGTAGTGTCTCACTTCACTTCACTCTCCTGCATACAAATAAAGTGAAATCAGCAGAAATAAATGGAATTTTTTAAGAGCCAGTATCCTAATGAATCCTCATAAAAATGAAGGTTCAATGGCAGATTTAGTATTTGCCATAAAATACTTCTTTTACTCTACCCCTTCCCCTACCCAACCTCTTGTAGCCGGCCTTTTAACAAACTGAACTGTAAAAGACTATTAACTCAATTAGTCCACCTCCTGAACTTATTTAAACTGGAGAACTTCAAAGTGTTTGCCTTTATGCTGGCTCACTAGCTGCAATGCAGCCATCAAGAACTATCCCTTCTCACATGCCAAGGCTTCCTAGCTGCTTCATTTCTAGTAGTCAGAGTTCAAAGTGTTGACTTTCTGCTGCAGAAGTTGGTAGCTCCATTCTGGCTACTGTAATCTGGTTCTTGCAAATTTGAGCCAAGTCTACTATTTCCTGTTTGTCTGTTTCATTCCACAGTTCCACACACAATTATTTCCAGTGCTGCCAGTTGGGCACTGAATTTTACATACAATACATTTTATTTGCTGTTATATTTGCTATCATATTAAATGAAGGCTCTTATATATATATATATATATATATATATTTTTTTTTTTTTTTTTTTTATGTGTGTAGCTAATTACTAATATTCTCACAATTAGCTACCTTAAGTCTAAGCAGCTGTATATATAACATCTTTTTTTTCTATTCAAAGTTTTCTTTCATATTTCAAGAAAAGTTTTATTGCTGTCGAACTGATTGTTTAGTTTAAACAAACAAACAAACAAGCAGACTGTCTGTGTACACATAATGGTGATGCACCATCAGTGTGGCATGGAACATGGAGAAGTCTCTCCTAGTGTCTGACTAGAGCCAGACCCCTAGGGGTAATTTGTAAAGAATTGTAAGTAAATTGTGAGGCTTGTTACATGCCAAAATTTGACATGAATTTTATATTGTAAATGCGTGATGCTTAAAAACACACAGCACATTAAAGATGTCTTCTTCTGTCACTAAATGTTCACAATATCAACAATGCACATGTATCAACTCTTCATTATGAGGTTTAAGAACTGATAGCTATTGATTCATTCTCATGCAGTTGGAGTGATGATGTGTTGGCCTTGACAGATATTGAAGAAAAATATTGTGAGAACTGAATATTGTCATAATATGTGACCGTCTATGGGAAAATCGGGCACAACGCGGCATGCGTAGACGACGCAAAAAGATCGATTTAGTTTGTATTAAACTAGAAAATGCTCGTGTAGCATTGGTTGGGCGAGCGAGCGAAGTTCTGGAATGCGCGCGCGCGTTTAAACGACCACGTATTCAGTTTAAACGACCACGTATTCAGGATTTCCATAGACTACATCTTAGAGTTGCTCGCTCGCTTCGCTCGCTCGCCAATAAGCCTAACGAAGGAAACGGTTAGGTGATATATTGCAGGAATGGCTAAAGCTACCGCGATAAAACTTGGAGAGCATAATCTCTGCTTGCCGAGGAGTGTGTAAGTGCAAAAAAAAATTTTCGTCGGGGCGCGTTGTGCCCGATTTTTCTGTAGACGGTCACATATAACTTAAGGTGGGGGGGGGGGGGGATACCACTGCTGTCTAGCATACTGTTAGTTTGGACTGCCACAATACATGTCACCTAGCTACCACCAGGTGCACTTGCTGTTGCTGTTGTAGTTATTCATGCATGTATGATATTTTAGTAAAAATGTTGTGTTTCCGCCAGGTCTCTTGAATTGTGTGACTTGCCATCAGTAAGCTGGGGGATCAAGAGGCCCGTTTTCATGTGAAATTTCAGTACCGCTTAATATTTGCTAGCTAATCTGTAATCTTCTGTGGTTTCAGGATAGACAAAATTCACTGGTAAACTGATGAGAATATGTGTGAGTGTATATTATATATTTGTTAATCTTTTTGCAGGTTTTCACATTGTTAGTCATTGAAATTTTGTTTTTGTTTTTAGAATCACATCATATATGATTTAGTTCATTAATTTACTAAGAAACATACATTTGAATATAATTATTATAAATAATATTTATCTTGTTATGAAAACTTGGTGTTTCAATTTTTATTATATATGTTTCTTTGACAGAGCACAACGTTTTCTGTGCAGACTTTAACAGTTTTTAGTAGAAGGAAAACAGAACTAGTTCAAATACAATCCTGTGTTTTCTTAAAGGAAATGGTAATAGTAGAAAGTGTACGGTCAGAAATGTCAGCTGGAGACCGAGATAAAACAAGAGCTTCCTCTTCAGTCCATCTGTTACCAGTACTACCACAGTAATAGCTTTATTAGATAGAATGTATGCCCCAAGGGCTCTTCAACATGATCAAATGGCCAAAGGGTGGTTTCAAGGAAAATTCCATCAGGGTCTTCCAGTGTTTGTAAACTGTGGATTCAAATCCAGGACTTTAACATTTCCTATTGCTTGGCTGGATTTAAGTCTCCATTAATGAGAAATGCTTGAAATTTAGTTATAAGCTTTGAGTCTGTGCATGTTTTGTTGGGCAGAGATAGCAGTCTCAGCTTGCCATTGAACATTCCGGGTGCTCTGGATATTATCTGCATAGAAATTCACTGCACCAGTGAACTCACTGCTTGTGGGCAGGATAGCTAGACACAGAAATGTATTTACAAATGCTGGCAGGAGTATTGGAACTAGACATGACGCCACAGAAACATGAAGTTCAAAACTGCACCATTTAATGCATTGCTTGTTTCTGTAACTCTGTTTTCGGAAACTTCATGGGCTGCATCGACCAGAGAGATTGTTTAGTTTTGCATCCGCTACCTTACACCTGCAGAGCAGTTAACATCACTGTAGCTAGCTGAGAAGATTTCCTTTCAAGAGTTGGAGGGCACAGTGGAATCTGCTTGGATACAATCCAGTCTATGCAAAAGACCAATAGCAAATATTTGAAAGAGTGCAGTGGTAATAACTGATGTAGTGGTCCAAGTCCAATAGCTCCACATTCTAACTTTCCCAGCCAACTATGAGTAATACAAACTGCATCAATTTTAATCTTTCTGTGCACAATTTTAATCTGCCAAAAATGTATGCATCCTGTATTTCTAAAGTTCACCTAGCTATATGAAATGCTAGAAAAATGCTTCAGCACACCTAATGCTCCAGTGCTCCTAAAATAAAATGCTAGAATAATTAGTGTCTCCTAGTTTGGGGTCGTGACATGACCATGCCAAATTTGTTCTAGAGGAATGTAGAAATGGTCAGTGACCCGCCTCCCTTAATATACCTGAATTACTACATTCCAATGGAGCTGCATTCTCCGATGATTTTTTTTTTTTATTAAAGTTTCTGTAGCTTTGGCTATGACGAATTGAAAGAGTTGCTGGTGGAGGTGCAGACCTTTCGCAGCAAGTAGAGACGACGTAGCTATATATTCGGAATCTTTCCAACGGAATAAGGTCTTGTATAAGCTCCCTTTCGTACCAGCCATGCTTGCTAAGCCTAGTTGTGAAAGGGTGGCCGACAGTATAGAAATTTCTATTTGCGGTTGAGAAGGGCCATTCCTGACCGTAATTGACCGCCGCCATTCTCTGTGCGACGGAACAAAATGGCCGCACGTCTCCAGACCCCCTTTCCCCAGTGCAGTGGTTCGGTAAAGGGTCTAGCTATGCCAGACAATAGCTAGCTCCTGCGCCTACGCGCAAAGCTTTGCGTGTTAGCGGGAGGGATTGTCACGCGAAATTTGGTCCCCCGCCAAATACGGTCCGGCCGGACTGAAATTGGCAGCCAAAATAGGTCCGCCCTGCTAATTTCAGTCCGCCCGCGTGCGCTCGAATTAAATAAAAAATTTGAATTATAGAGGCTTGGTGGATTCCAATCCTGTGGTTGATATTGACACCAATAAGGACATACTTTTGTTTTTGTTTTTACTGGGTCTTATTGTTAAAAATTTGAGATAACACAAATTAACCAAAACTACAGTCAATTGATAGTATAACTAAAACTACTCATAATATTGAAGAAAAATTAGCTAAATCTTCAAGGGAAAAAACTAAAACTAAGCATTTAAGATACTTTTTAGTACTGGAATCTCTCAACCAAACCACACTAATAGCATTATTGGATGATGACTAGATTATACTGGAATTAAAAGGGAGATGCTTTAGTTTGGATATAAAGGCATTTACAAGTTTCAAAGAACATTTACAATTATATAAATTTGCAATAGATAGCGATGTACTAGCTTTTTAGATAACTGGGTTCCAGAGTTTCTAACAGGAATGTTTGTTGGATAGCTAGCTATACGTTTTTCCACACCAAAATACATCATCTAAAGTTTATAATTATTGAGACCTGATTAACCAAGGGCTGTTCAGAACATAAAAAAAAGGCTTTAGTTAAAAATGTTACTGTTCCAGTTAAATGTTACTATTAAAAAAAGGAGAAAATTTCATAATGACTTTCATAACTTAGCTTCGTTCATTACTGATTTGGATGAGAGATCTGAATTCTAGCATCATGCCACAGTGATCCCACCTCTGGACATTTAGGCAGGAAAAAGACTTTATCAAGAGTTAGTGAGCGGTTTATGTGGCAGGGAATGGTCAATGATGTTAATAAATTGGGAAGCAAATAAATAAACTCATACAGAAGTGAGTGTGGTCAACTGATGACAAAGAGTGTTGTTATTTTTTAATTGTGATATATCCAGGTTAGTAATTGTGATCTGTGGCCATGGCAAATTAAGCCAATCTACTCCAGAGCTCCATCCAGTACCAGTTGTGTCACCATGGCACCACATTGGTATTGACTTCATTGGCCCCATCTCTCCTGCATCACATCAAGGAAACAGATACATCTTGACTATAACTGATTATTTCACAAATTTTGTTGAGGAAATTCCTATGAAACGTAAATATTTTGAAAATGTAGCTGCTGCATTGTTCAAGATAGTCAAACATATACACTATGATGAAGTCTTGAAGCTTATAATTTATTGAATATACTATTATAGGTATTTATGAGAATGGGAATTTGAAAGGTAAACTCATCAACAAGAAGTACTAAAGAGCAGTCTTAACATAATATAACTATACTGATATAACTCACCAACTATACTGATATAACTCACCACCTCCAGTTAATCACACAGTTGATTTTTTTCCTCCAGGGCTAGGTGGGACTAAATTTGGCAAAGCGGACCACATCTGGCAGCCATATTTAGTCCGCCCGGACTAAATTCGGCAGCCAATTGTGGTTCCGGACAGTTTTTAGCAGCCAATTTCAGTCCGGGGGACCGATTTTGGGTAGGACCCGATTTGGCGTTACTGGATCAAGTAAAGGGAATTAGGTAAAGAATCGTGGCTTGCGTAGACTTTGCGAGGTTGGTTACTAAACAAGCTGGCAAGCTCAAGACTAATGTTTCATGAGAATATTGTGTGTACATATATAGTCTCATGTAGCTAGAGTCTGTGCTAGTGTTTTCACTCCAGCATAATATTTTATTAAAAGTTGTTGTCTTTTCTTTAACTTCGGACATCGCTGTTATCGTCTTCCTAAATAGTATTTTAATACATTATAACTATGTAAGCAAAGGAATGAATGCCGGTCTATAGCTATTCGGAATATATAAGCTAATTACATATTAAGTACAGAATAGAACGTTTCAGACCGAGGTCCGTCATCAGCTGTGCATGGCGGACCTCTGTCTGAAACGTCGAGCTGAATTATAATTACAATTAGTTATCTGTAATAAAAAATATTAGCTAATACATGAAATTGAAAAATGAACTACTCTAATAGCTAGCTACTTCTTTTTATATTTTTTGGATTTTTGCTTATTATTGAAATCACGCAGAAATTGTAGCTAGTTGTTCTTACTTTGTTATTATTGTATTAAAGATAAATCATTTTAACTCAAAATTTAATAGTAAAACACTTAACAATAATGAGAGTTAACTGTTGTTGGCATTTCAACAGTTTTTGGTAGACGGTGAGCAAAACTTGTCAAGATCTAGTCCTACATTTTTTTGAAAAGAAGTCCTAATTGCGGAGAGAGCACGGTCAGGAATAGCAGCAGTGGATTTAGATAGAACCAGGGCTCCTTCGTAGGTCCACTCATTCGCTTTGCCACAGTAATACACCAAATAGTAAGAGGGCCCAACGAGTTCAGTGACACGATCAAAAGGCCAGAGGGTAGTCTCCAGACGA